>CAJDUK010000010.1_pt2 | contig 40955 bp, 32 predicted proteins | sample 7390591 | NCBI WGS metagenome assembly CAJDUK01 (sample SAMEA7055672, study PRJEB34461) | soil metagenome | biome: terrestrial ecosystem; feature: Peninsula; material: soil | place: Antarctica | collected 2016
GAAGTTCTCGCGCTGGCGAAGCTCGCCGACCCCACCGATGCGAGGCACGCACACGTCGGCTACTTCCTGGTCGAGAAGGGCCGCACGGTTCTCGAGGAGAAGGTCGGCTACACTCCGCCACCGGGCGAATGGCTGTATCGCTGGATACAGCGGCATCCGAACACGCTGTACTTCGGCGGGATAATCCTCTTCACGACCGGTGCGCTCGCCACAATGCGGGAAGCGATCGAGAGCGCACCCGCAACGATACAAGTCATCGTCGCGCTGATATCGCTCATACCCGCGAGCGAGATCGGCATCAGCATCATCAACCAGATGATCACACTGCTAATGCCGCCGCGTCTGATGTCGAAGCTCGAGCTGCGCGACGACGGAATTCCCGAGGAATACATGACAGCGGTGGTGGTGCCGACGCTGCTGTCGAGCGTGCATGGAGTTGAGGAAGCGCTCGAGCACCTCGAGGTGCAGTATCTCGCCAATCGCGATCCCAATCTGCAATTCGCGATTCTGAGCGATTTCACCGATTCGCCCACCGAGCACCGATCAGGCGACGAAGAGATCCTCGCGGCAGCGGGGAGCGGAATCAAGGCACTGAACGCGAGGTATGCGCTAACAGGCGAGGACGTGTTCTTTCTCTTCCATCGTCCCCGCCTTTGGAATGCCAAACAGGGTGTGTGGATGGGCTGGGAGAGAAAGCGTGGCAAGCTCGCCCAGTTCAACAAATTCCTTCGTGGTGGAGCGACGGACGCGTTCACGACGATCGTCGGCGACACGAAGAGACTCGGATTCGTCCGATACGTCATCACCCTCGATTCCGACACTGTCCTTCCACGGGACGCGGCGCAGCTGCTGGTCGGGACCATTGCGCATCCGCTCAACCGCGCGCAGTACAACCCCAAGATCGGACGGGTCGCTCAAGGTTACGGAATCATCCAGCCGCGAGTGGGAGTCGCGCTTACCAGCGCCCATCGCTCGTACTTCGCATCGATCCACTCAGGACATCCGGGGGTCGATCCGTACACGACCGCTGTATCCGACGTGTATCAGGATCTCTACGGCGAGGGCAGCTTCACCGGCAAAGGCATCTACGATGTCGATGCGTTCGAGGAAGCCACCCACGGAAGATTTCCCGAGAACACGCTACTCAGCCACGATCTGATCGAAGGAACGTATACGCGCGCCGGTCTCGCGACCGACATCGAGGTTTACGACGACTATCCAGCGCGATATCTGACGTTCACGCGGCGGAAGCACCGTTGGATTCGGGGCGACTGGCAGCTTCTGGGTTGGCTCAAAGGGAAAGTTCCAGGACCTGACGGACCGATGCCCAACAGGCTTTCGGCTATCTCCCGATGGAAGATATTTGACAATCTGCGACGCAGTCTCGTCGAGATCGCACAGCTCACAATGTTGATCGTCGGCTGGTTTCTGCTACCGACTCTGGTCATCAAGTGGACTGCCATCGTTCTGATAACCATCGCATTTCCATGGCTCTTCTCGCTGGCGATATCGCTACTGAGGCCGCCGCGGGATCAATCGTGGCTCGCCTACTATCTCGCGGTAAGCCGCGACGCGATCACCAACGTGCAGCAGTTCGCGCTCGCATTGGTGTTTCTTCCGCATCAGGCGGTCGTCTCGGCCGACGCAATCATGCGCACGCTGTACAGGCTGTTCATCGGCCACCGGAAACTCCTGGAATGGCAGACAGCTTCACAGGTGGAGCGGGCCATGGGAGTCGGCTCGCAACTCGAAACATGGCGCAAAATGTGGCCGGTGACGGCGCTGTGCTTCGCCGTCGTTGCGCTGATAGGTGCTCAAGTCACGGTTGGCGGAGTCGCGAGCTCGGACGAGCGGTTCCTCTTCATAATGGGAACTCTGCCACTCGTGCTGGCGTGGCTTGCGAGCCCGAGCATTGCTTTCGCGCTGAGCAGCCCGGCGATCCTCGGCGAAATCCATCTCACCGAAGCAGAGCGGCAGGCTTCGCTAAGGTATGCGAAGCTGCATTGGATGTACTTCGAGAAGTTCGTGAGCGAAGAAACTCATTGGCTGGCTCCCGACAACTTCCAGGAGGATCCCGAGCCGATCATAGCGCTCCGCACATCCCCCACGAACATTGGACTCCAGCTCCTGTCGACCGTCAGCGCCGTCGACCTCGGCTTCATCACGCGATCGGACATGATCGATCGCGTCGAGAAGGTATTCCGGTCTCTGGAAAGGATGCGCCGCTTTCACGGGCACTTCTTCAACTGGTATGATCTGAACGAGCTGCGCGTGCTCGAGCCGGCGTACGTCTCGACGGTGGATAGCGGGAACCTGGCCGGACATCTGATCGCGCTCAAGCAAGCCTGCTTCGAGATGATGAAGGACCCGACCTGCACCGAGCTCGACGCGAAGCGTTTGCGGGCCATTGCCGAGCGCGCGCACGCGTATGCCGTGGAGATGGATTTCCGCTTCTTGTACGACACCAAGCGGAAGCTGTTCACGATTGGTTATCACATCGGAAGCAACACCGTAGACAACTCGTACTACGATCTACTCGCCTCCGAATCGCGGCTTGCGTCGTTCATCGCGGTCGCGAAGGACGATGTATCCGTCGACCACTGGTTCAGGCTGGGCAGGTCACTCACGGCGGCAGCGGGAACGAGGACACTCCTGTCGTGGAGCGGCAGCATGTTCGAGTACCTGATGCCGGCGCTGGTGATGCAGACATTCCCGTTCACGCTGCTCGATCAGACTCACAAGGGAAGCGTCAAGCGACAGATCGCATATGGCACTGAGCGAGGGGTTCCATGGGGAGTGTCTGAGTCCGCCTACGCCGTGCGAGACCGGCTGCACACATACCAGTACCGCGGCTTTGGCGTGCCGGATCTCGCGCTCAAGCGTGGGCTGAGCAAAGAGCTGGTAGTCGCGCCGTACGCGACGGTGCTGGCGATGCTGGTCGAGCCGCGAGCGGCGCTCAGGAATCTTGCGATCCTCGAGGGAGAGGGGGCGCTCGGGCCGTACGGATTCCGTGACGCACTCGATTACACGCGCCCAACTCCGGGCTCCAGAAAGACGCTCGTGTGCACCTTCATGGCGCACCACGTCGGCATGAGCATCGTCGCGCTAAACAACGCGCTCAACCGTCAGATATGGCCGCGGCGGTTCCATCTCGATCCGCTCGTGCGGTCGGCGGAGCTCGTGCTACAGGAGCGCATCCCTCGTCGCCTCACGGTGCAGGATGTCCAGGGTGACGACGCGGCGCGCGTGCCGAGCGAGATGGAGAAACCGGCGGTGCGTGAGGTCGAGACGCCTCACACTCCGCAACCTGTCGTCGGCATCCTCGGCAATGTGCCGTATACGACTTTGATCACCAATGCAGGGGGTGGCTTCAGCCGCTACGGAAATCTCGCGGTCACCAGATGGCGCCACGATTCGACGCGCGACAACTACGGTCAGTGGTGCTACATAAAGGATCTGAGCACCGGGCACGTCTGGTCGACAGCGCACCAGCCGACGGGAACAGAGCCCCAATGGTACCGCGTGCTTTTCGCCAGCGACCGTATCACGTTCATCCGACGCGATGGTGACATCGACACCGTGACGGAGATCGCGGTCGCATCCGACGATGCGGCCGAGGTGCGTCGAATAGTACTGACGAACCGAGCACTTCAGGCGCGCGAAATCGAGCTGACCAGTTATTCGGAGATCGTGCTGGCACCGCCCGATGCGGACAGAGCGCACCCGGCGTTCCAGAACCTGTTCGTGCAGACCGAGTTCCTGGAAGGGAAGGCGGCAATCCTGGCCACTCGTCGACCGCGATCGGCAACGGAAGCATCGATCTGGTGCGCGCACGTCGTCGCGACCGGCCCTGAAGTGGTGGGCAGGATTACGTGCGAGACCGACCGCGCGAAATTCGTCGGGCGTGGCCGGTCAGTTAGAAACGCGGAAGCGCTCGATGAAGGCGCGGAGCTCTCCGGAACGGTGGGCGCTGTGCTCGATCCGATTTTTTCGCTGCGCGTGCGCGTTCGTATTCCGCCAGGGGCGTCTGTCAGCATTGCGTTCACCACGTTCGTCACGGAGCAGAAGGAACGCGCAATCGAGCTCGCGGATCTGTACCACGATCCATACAGCGCTCGACGCGCGCTCGATCTGTCGTGGGCGCAGGCGCAGGCTGAGCTGCGCGATCTCGGAATCGCGCCGGCCGACGCCGCGTTGTACCAGGATCTCGCCGGGCATTTGTTGTTTCCCCATCCAGGATTCCGCGCCGCGCAGAGCGCCGTCGAGGAGAACAGGCTCGGACAGCAAGCGCTTTGGGCGTTGGGCATTTCAGGTGACTGGCCGATTCTTCTCGCGACGATCGAGAGCGGAGTCGGAATGCCGAGCGTACGGCAGCTACTGCGAACGCATCACTACTGGCGCCTGAAAGGGATCGCATGCGACCTCGTCATACTCAACATGCATCCCGCGACCTACATGCAGGAGCTGAGCGACGAGCTATTGGCGACCACGATGGCGTCGAGCGAAGCCGGCCTACTCGACCGGCCGGGCGGCGTCTTCGTCCGACGCGCCGATCTACTGAAGCCCGAAGAAATCATGCTGCTCAAAGCGATGTCCAGGGTGCAGGTGAACTGTGATGGATTGGGCCTCGGCAACTTCCTCGAATTCCCGGGAGTCGAAGACAGATATCCTCCCAAATTGGAGATCATGAACCGTGACATCGTGCCCCTCGGCACGGTTCCGATTCACTCCGCAAAGCCGGATCCAGGCACGGGCCTGCAGCACTTCAACGGCCTGGGCGGATTCAACACGAATGGTGAATACGAGATTCACCTGACGGGCAGTGATCTTCCGCCGGCGCCGTGGATAAACGTCGTCGGCAATCAGGTGGGTGGGTTTCTGGTGAGCGAAGGTGGGAGCGGCACGACCTGGGCAGGCAACAGCTTCTTCTTCCGCCTCACTCCCTGGCACAACGATCCGGTGCGTGATCCGTCGAGCGACTGCGTTTTCCTGCGCGACGACACGAACGGGGACTTGTGGACGGCGACGCCGTGTCCAATTCGCGAGCCGACGCCCTATCAAGTGAGGCACGGCGCTGGCTACACGGTGTTCGATCACGATCACAAGGGGATAGCCAGCTCGCTGCGACTGGGAGTCGATCAGGTCGATCCCGTGAAGATCAGTGTTCTGACGCTCTGGAACAATGGAGCGACGCGCAAGAAGCTCACGCTAACGTGGTATCTCGAATGGGTGCTTGGGGTCACACGGGAGAAGACTCAGTACCAGGTACGCACCGAGTTCGACGAGGAAACGCAGTCGATGTTCGCGCGAAACTATTTCGACGCGGATTTTGCGGAGATGGTCGCCTTCGCGTCTGTCAGCGAGCGTGTCGCCTACTATACCGCTGATCGGCGCGAGTTTCTCGGCAGGAACGGGACGATTTCGAGTCCGGCCGGTCTCGAACGTGCAGGTCTGTCTGGAGCAATCGGCGCGACAATCGATCCATGCTGCGCTTTGCAGGTAAGTGTGACGCTGGAGCCTGGCGAGCAGCGCGACATCGTGATGCTTCTGGGTGCGGCCGAGAGCGAGGAAGCCGTGCGACAAATCATCGGACGCCATCGCACGTCCGCCGCGGCGATCCAGTCGGTCGCTTCGAACACGAGGGCGTGGGAGAAAAGACTCTCGACGATCAGGGTACGGACTCCGGAACCGTCGTTCGATCTGATGGTGAACCGATGGGCCCTATACCAGGCGCTCTCCTGCCGAATGTGGGCGCGGTCCGCGCTGTACCAGTCGAGCGGCGCATTCGGATTTCGCGATCAGCTGCAGGACGTAATGGCTTTCGTCTACACGGATCCTGGAATAGCAAGGGAGCACATTGTGCGAGCGGCGTCTCGCCAGTTCGTCGAGGGCGATGTGCAACACTGGTGGCACCCGTTGACGGGACGAGGCGTGCGGACGCGCTTTTCGGACGATCTCGTGTGGCTGCCTTATGTGATCGACCACTACATCACGGTCACGTCCGACGAGCCGATATTCGACGTCGAGATTCCGTACCTCACGATGCGGCAGCTCAATCCGGACGAGCACGAGATCTATGAGATGCCAAAGGTTTCCTCTGAATCCGGAAGCATCTACGATCACTGTGTTCGGGCACTCAGGAGAGCCTGCACCAAGGGGGTGCATGGACTTCCGCTGATTGGCAGCGGCGACTGGAACGACGGTATGAACCGCGTGGGCATCGAGGGCAAGGGAGAGAGCGTGTGGCTTGCCTGGTTCCTCATCACGACGCTGCGGAAATTCGCCGCACACGCCGCGAAGCGCGGGGATACCGTGATGCGCGACGAAGTCCTCGCCGAAGCCGATGCTTATGCCGAAGCGGTCGAGCGCTCCGCCTGGGACGGAGAATGGTATCGCCGCGCGTACTTCGACGACGGATCACCGCTCGGCTCACGCACGAGCGACGAATGCAAGATCGATTCGATCGCGCAAAGCTGGAGCGTGATATCGGGCGCGGGGAAGCCGGAGCGGACCCGAATTGCGATGGCGTCTCTCAACAAGTACCTCGTTCGTGATGACGCGCGGATCCTCCTCCTGCTTACGCCGCCGTTCGACAAAACACCGCACGATCCCGGCTACATCCAGGGGTACCTGCCCGGCGTGCGGGAGAACGGAGCCCAGTACACACACGCCGCTCTATGGGCCGTGCTGGCGACAGCAATGCAGGGGGATGGCACCAGGGCGCTCGATCTCTTTCAAATGCTCAACCCAATCACGCACGCGGACAGCCCGGGCGGGGTGGATATCTATAAAGTCGAGCCGTATGTCGTGGCGGCGGACGTGTATACGGCCAAGGGCCACCTCGGTCGCGGCGGGTGGACCTGGTACACCGGCTCGGCGAGCTGGATGTATCGCGTCGCGCTCGAATCCATACTGGGATTCAAGCAGCGCGGCGAGTTGTTGTTCATCGAACCCTGCATTCCAGCGAGCTGGAAGGAATTCACGATCGAATATCGCGTTGGAGCCTCGACGTACGAAATAACCGTCGCAAATCCCGATGGCTTACAGAGCGGCGCCGTGGAGCTGACCGTGGATGGAATCGCCGGGGAGAAAGCCATTCGCCTCCTCGACGATGGGAAACACCACCGTGTTACTGCTTCTTTGGGCTCTCCGGCTTCTTCGGCGCAGAGTCAACAGGCGAAAGCCCGGCTATAGCAGGTCCGTTGATCACTTTGCCGTACGGATCGAAACGCGATCCGTGGCAAGGGCAGTCCCAGGTTTTCTCGGTGTCGTTCCAATGGACAATGCAATAGAGATGAGTACACACCGCTGAACGCTGGTGGATGGTGCCGCGCTCATCGCGGTATACGGCGACCTTTCCTCTCCCAGTGCCGATGATCGCGCCTTCACCCGGCTTGATCTCCGCCGATTCATCGACGTCGCCTTTGGTGAACCAATCCTTGTACTGCTCAGCGACGTTGATGTTTTCCTTGAGATAGTCGGGCGTTGCACGGAGCGTGACACGCGAAGGATCGTACAGCTTTGCCCACTGGTGCTTACGACCTTGAATCAGCTCGTTGAGGATGATGCCGGCTATCGTGCCGTGAGTCATTCCGTTTCCCGAATCACCGGTGGCGATGTAGATGTGCTCGTCACCGCCGGGATTTTTTCCAATGTAGGCCATGTAGTCGACGGGCTCGATCACCTGGCCTGACCAATGGTACTGTATGCGCTCGATCATCGGGAAACGTTCGCGCGCCCACTGCTCGAGGTGGACGAACCTTTCCTCCGTGTCAGCCGCCTGGCCAGTCTTGTGGTCTTCGCCGCCGATGATCAGGATGTCGTAATCGAGCTCGCGGCCGGAGCTGTCCTCGCCCTGCTGAATGCGGATGTAGTGATACGGATCCGGTGTATCCCAGTACAACCCATCCGGCACGGATCCCTTCGGGATACGCGCACCGATGACATAAGTCCTGTAAGCGTACTGTTTGGTGTGGATAATGAGCCAGTCATTCACTGGCGTGTTGGTGCACACCACGACGTTGTCGGCGCTGATCACGTGGCCTTCGCTCGTCGTCACGCGCGCCGGCTCGCCGTCTTCGACCTTTGTCGCGTGCACCCCTGTGTAGATCTTGCCTCCATCGCGTAGAATCGCGCGCGCGAGACCGTTCAGATACTTGAGCGGATGGAAAGTCGCCTGACGCGGGAACCGAAGCGCGGGACCGCTGTCCCAGAAGCTGAAGGGAATGCAATCAACCAGCTGCGTGTCGTTGATACCGGCTCGATGGGTCGCCTCCAGCTCGTGCTCCAATTCGGTGCGCTTGCTGTTTCCGCCAAGGAAGAGATACCCCTCGACACGCTGGAAATCGCAATCGATGTCTTCCATCGACGCGATCGTCTCGATGCGATGAATCGCGGACATGTGGCTCTCGGCGGCCAGTCGAGCGCCCTCAGCGCCATGCAGCTTCTCGATGTTGTAGTAGCGGTCGTCGAGAGCAGCAGTGAGGTGCGCTGTCGTGCGACTCGTCTCGCCACCGCCTATGGGCCCATCGTCGATCAGAACGACCGCGCGGCCAGCGCGCGCGAGAAGGTAGGCGGTCGTCATTCCGGCTATCCCAGCTCCAACGACGCAGACATTCGCGCGCAGATCCTGCGTAAGCGATTGGAACTGCGGAACTTCAGTTGTATCCATCCACACGGAGGTCGTGTGACCTGAGTCGCTACGCATAGGCGATCTTTAGCGATAAGTGGTGCGAGTCGTGCTGCAGAAAGGCCTCAGTGGCGCATACGACATGCCATGCAACAATCCCCGGCATCGGGGCCAATTTACGGGGGATTCAAGTTGCGAGTGAACAGTTTTGAGATTTCAGTTGTCGGTGGTTGTCAGTGGGAGGGTCCGCAATGAGCAAAAGTTCGAAACACATCTGGATCGTAGATGTCATCGAAGACGGATCAGCCTCCATTGAAGTGGATGGCCGCGCGGTCACACCCATTCCAGAATGGATGCTGCCGGAAGGCGTAAAGGAAGGCGATGTGCTTTCCGTGACGCACGACAGAAGGCAAGGAAAGTCAGAGCTTATGATCGAGACTGATCCGGAGGCTAAAAAGAAAGCTCTCGACCGGTCGGAAAGACAGGTGTCGAGAAAGTCGAAGAATGACCGCGGAGGAGATATTCAGCTTTAAGCGATCGCCTATCTAGTGCCTCCCGTGCACCCAGCCTGACGCGAGGTGCGATCGCCTGGTCCGTTCAGGTTCGTCCCAGTTCGCTCGGGAGTGATTGTGAATCCTCCGCGCGCGTCACCTGGCGAGCGTATCGTGATCGTCCCGTTCCGGTCAGTTCGGTACCACTGCACGCCCGCGCTCCTGTAAATACTCTTCGCCTGTTTGTGCATGTGGCCGTAGCCATTGCGCGCGCCCACTGATACAACAAGCCACGTGGGTCTGATGAGCGCGAGATAGCCAAGGGTGACTCCGTTGCAGCTCCCGTGATGATCCGCTTTGAGGATGTCCACACTCATTCCGGGATTCAGTCTGTAACCAACGGTCTCGAACCAGTTGATCTCTTCGTGCTCCGCGTCGCCCGCGAGCCACATTGTGAACGATGCGGAATCCGGTCCAATCACCTTGACCGCGGTCGAGCGGTTGTTGGCTTTGTCGCCGCCTGGAAATGGAGCTATGATGTGCAGTCTGGCTCCTCCAGTCATCGTGATCGTGCAGATGCTCCGCCCATCGAAGCACGGATCGTCGGTGTCCCGGTATACGAGGCTATCGTGATCCACCCGCGACAGCACTGAATCCCGAAGAGTTGCCAGGGTCGCAGCGGGCGCTGGATCCTTGTTCTCAAAGAAGTAGCGCACGTGGATATGGCGCGCGGTTCTGAACAGCTCGCCCAGCCCGCTGTAGTGATCGAGGTGTTGATGGGAGAGGATCACGACATCGATCGTCGAGTTGTTGAGACCGAGCGAATCGAGGTACCTGCCGAACGTCTCCGGATCCGGTCCGCCATCGATGATCACCCGACTCGAGCCGTTCCTCATGTAAGTCGCATCTCCCTCACCGACATCGAGCAGGCGCACGATCAGCTCTCTCCCGTCCGAGTCGTTCACAAAGCTGGTGACTGGAGGACGCGCTGGCTTCTTACTGGAGCGACGCTCGCCCGACTGTGTGGCTCTCCTGGCTCGCTTGGAACGCTGCTGTTGCGCTTCGATCAGGAACGCCAGCGATACCATTACCACCGAAAGAGCCAGTGTGCGTCTAAGCATCACCGTCGACCATTACCCGAGGAGGAATCAAACTCAAGTTCGAGGATTCCGCCGTGTGAGTATTGGTCGTTTCGGGGCGCGCGTCATCGTTCAGGTGACGATCTGCCGGAGCACCGCGCGTACTGGAGCGGCATCCAGAGCCATGAGCTTGAGGGGGAATGCGATCAGCTCGTACATGGTGGGAGTGACTCGCCGCAGATCGAGATTCTCCAGAATCGCCGCGTTGCCGGAAAAAAGCATGTTATGCACCGGAAGATTCTTGCTCTCTCTCGGGTCGACCGAAGGAGAATCCACGCCGAGCAGACGGAGCCCACGCCCGAGCAGCGTACGGACGCACGTCTCGGAGAGCGTTGGCCAGTCTTCGGGAAAAGCCCCGCTGGCGATGGTTCGTCCGGTGCGGAGAAGCAACCGCTCCACGAATGGCAGCGATTGGATCTTCTCGAGATCCTCCATCTCGATCTCTTTAGTGAGGCTGGAGACATCGACGACGATGGCGGGACCGTAGAAGGCGTCGAGCGAGAGCTCGTGTGAGCCTGACCATCCTTCGCGGACATGGAGTGGGGCGTCAGCGTGGGTGCCTACGTGTGGACTCGATGCGAATGACGAAACGTTGACGCTCGCACCGGCTCCGATCAGCGATGCCCACCCGCAGGTGAATGGAGTATCACCCGGCCATTCTGGAGTGTCGGGGTTGAGCGTAACGCTGATGTCGCGAAGGTTAGGCTCGTTACCGTTCACCTATTTCTTGCCCACGAGTTTCTTCGCGGTCTCGACCATGCGGTCCACGGTGATCCCCAGGTGGGTATAGATGGTCGCTGCTGGGGCGGATGCTCCGAATCGCTCGATGCCGAGGATTACGCCGTCGTCTCCGACCCAGCGATACCAGGACATCGGATGCGCGGCTTCGATCGCGATCCGCTTCACGCCCCTGGCCAACACCGTGTTGCGATAAGTCTCGTCCTGGCGAGCAAATAGCTCGTGGCTCGGCATGCTCACCGCGCGCGCGCGAATGCCATCCGCTTCGAGTTTCTTTTGCGCGTCGAGCACGAGAGCGACCTCGGAACCACTGGACATCAGAACCACTTCGGGCGTTCCGCCAGGCGCATCGGCCAGTACGTAGGCTCCGCGCGCCAGTCCCGCCGCCGGTGCGTACTTCGTCCTGTCGATGAACGACAGCTTCTGGCGCGTGAGCACAATCGCAACTGGTCCCGTCTTGTGTTTGAGCGCCGCGCGCCAGGCCTCCGCCGTCTCCGAAGCATCGGCCGGTCTGATCAACGTCATGTCCGGAATGGCGCGCAACGCACTCAGCTGCTCAATCGGCTGGTGGGTTGGTCCATCCTCGCCGAGACCAATCGAGTCGTGGGTATAGACGTAGATGACGTGGCGCTCCATGATGCAGCCAAGCCTGACAGGTGGCCGCATATAATCCGAGAAGATCAGGAACGTCGCGCCGTAGGGGATCATCCCACCCGCCAGCGACATGCCGTTCATGATCGACCCCATGGCGTGCTCTCGAATCCCGAAATGGAAATTGCGCCCGGCATAGTTCTCGGCGGAGAAACTCGGTTCGCCCTTGATGATCGTGTTCGTAGAACTGGCGAGGTCGGCCGAGCCGCCCAGTAGCTCCGGAATCGTCTTCGCGATAGCGTTGATGACGATACCCGAAGCCGCGCGGCTGGCGACGTTTCCATCCTTCGCCGTGAAGACCGGGAGAGTTTCTTCCCAGCCGTCTGGTAAATCACCGCGAAGGCGTCGCTGCAGCTCCTTCTCGAGAGCGGCATTCCGGGCCTTGTAAGCACTGTATGTCTTCTTCCACTCATCTTCGAACTTCGCCCGCGCTTTTGCTGCGTCACGCCAGTAGCGGAGAGCTTCGGGGGCGACGTAAAACGGTTCCTGCGACGGGTAGCCCAGCGCCTTTTTCGTAAGAGTGATTTCTTCCGGGCCCAGAGCGGAGCCGTGCGCTTCGGCGGTGTCGTGCTTGTTCGGGCTTCCGTAACCGATGTGTGATCGAACGACGATCAAGGATGGCTTCGAGGTCTCCGCCTTTGCCGCATCGATGGCGCGGTTGAGCGCCGCAAGATCGTTCACATCCGCGACGTGCTGGACGTGCCATCCGTACGACGCAAAACGAGTCGCAGTGTCATCGCTGAATGTGAGAGCGGTGTCGCCCTCGATCGTGATGTGGTTATCGTCGTAGAAGCCGATAAGCTTGCCGAGCTTGAGGTGGCCGGCGAATGAAGCCGCCTCATGCGACACACCCTCCATCATGTCGCCATCGCTGGCAATGAAGTACACGTTGTGGTCGATGATCCTCTGGTCGCGATTGAAGACAGCGCTGAGGTGCGCCTCGCCCACTGCCATCCCGACAGAGTTGCCAATACCCTGACCCAGCGGACCTGTCGTCGTCTCGACGCCGGGCGTGTAGCCGAGTTCCGGATGCCCCGGCGTCTTGCTCTCCCATTGCCGGAACTGCTTTATGTCATCGAGGGTGAGTTCGTAGCCCGTCAGATAGAGAACGCTGTACAACAACATCGATGCGTGCCCGGCCGAAAGCACGAAGCGATCGCGATTGAGCCAGCCTGGATCAGCGGGATTGTAGCGGAGATGCTTCGTCCACAGCACATAGGCGAGAGGAGCGAGCGCCATTGGTGTGCCTGGATGGCCTGAGTCCGCCTTCTGAACGGCATCCATAGAGAGGACTCTGATCGCGTTGATGCACAGATCCTCGAGGGACTGCCCTGTTGTGGATGACGATGAAGGAGGGGCTGACCGCGGAGCGGAAGCAGTATCGGTTGGCTCGGACATTTGGAGAGCTATGTGCGGCAGTTAATGATGTATGTGCGGTGTGACACTGAATCGTATTCCAGTCTGGAAACTAGCTCATACCCGGGTGCGTTGCAGGGCGAGCCAGTCCGCTGCTTCGCGCACTTCGCTCGGCACCAGATTGTGGCCTGTCTGCTGCCATTTGAGAGTCACTTCCGCGTGTGATGATTCAAATAGCTCGGCCAGTCGCCCGATACTTTTGACGGGTACGATAGGATCCATGCGACCCGCGGAAATGAAAACACTGGCGCCGCTCAGATCGCCTCGCTCCTCGGGCTCGTAGACGAGCATGGGGCGAAAGAGCACCGCCCCCTGCAGCAGTCGCGGCTCGATGAACATCACCGTCGATGCAATGTTCGCCCCGTTCGAGTAGCCGAGCGCGTAGATCCGGCTTGCATCCAGCTCGTATTTGGCGATGGCGGTGCGAATGAAGCGAGTCAGCTCCTCCGCACGTGAACGCACTTCCTTCGGATCGAACACACCCTCGGCCAGGCGTTTGAAGAAGCGGGGCGCTCCGTTCTCGAGGACGTTGCCGCGGGGACTCAGGATTGCGGCACCCGGGGCAACCGTCTGGCCGATTCCGATGAGATCGTTTTCGTTTCCTCCCGTACCGTGGAGAACAATCAGCGTTTCTCCCGACCCCGAATCTTCCGCGGATACGAAACGGTGAACGAAGCCGAGGTCTTCAATCATGCATTGGGACCATGTAGCTCGAGAGGGGTGTGGATGTTGGGAAGGAGCGCTTCGATCTCGAATCTTCGGGGCTCGAGCCAGTCTGGGAGCTTGAGCGACTGCCCGAGCAGATCTACGGATTCGTCGACTGCGAATCCGGGACCATCGGTAGCGATTTCGAAAAGCACCCCGCCCGGCTCACGGAAGTAGATCGACTTGAAATAATCGCGATCAAGCTGGGGAGTGACGTTGTAGCCGAGTGATGCGAGCTCGGTACGAACCTGCATCTGCTCCGCTTCGTCGGAAGCGCGAAAGGCAACGTGGTGCACGGTTCCCGCTCCCATCACTCCGCGCCAGATTCCAGGAACGCAACGCAGGTCGACGATGGTACCAGGTCCGCCATCACCGGCTGCGTATCGGAAAATGCTACCCTGCTCGCGAACGAGTCTGAATCCCAGAGTGTTCGTGAGGAGGTGCCCCGTCAGCTCGTTGGCATCGAGCCAGAGAGTGACGGAATAAATGCCGCGAATGGCGTGTTCGGCGGGAACTCCGGCTCCTTCCCAACCGGTGCGGGCGTCCGCCGCGGGGTGGGCAACGAGCTCACCCATGAAGCCTTCGTGGTCCTTGAACGCGATCACGCGCTCGTCTTCGTAGCGCGCGACGGGCTGCGAGAACTCGACGCGCTTCTTGATCAGTCGCTCGATCCAGAATCCAACGGAGCTGGGCCGGATCGCGAAGGACGTTACAGCTACCTGCCCGCCACCCTGCCTGCCACGTCGAGCATCCGGCCACGGAAAAAAGGTAAGGATACTACCAGGGTTTCCCCGCTCATCACCGAAGTAGAAGTGATAATTCGTGGGATCGTCGAAGTTTACCGTGCGCTTGACGAGCCTGAGGCCGAGAATGCCGGCGTAGAAGTCGAGATTCCGCTGCGGGTCACTGGCGATACCAGTGACGTGATGAATTCCGGCAGTGCGGAAACTCATCGCCCCGATTCTTGCCTATGTTTTCTTCGGGATCTCGCGCTGATCGGTGCTCGTGCGGGGACCCCCGCCTTTTCCGCCATAACCGCTTTCGTGCTCATGCGGGTGTGACGGAACGTCTTCCGGATTGGGCTGACCGGAACGCGTACCGGAGTCACCGTCGCCCTGCTTCGTAGGGGGTGGACTACCTTGTTCGTGCTCTCGTTTGGATGCCATAATACCTCCAAGCTTTACCCTTCCATTAAAGCAACGGACATGCCGTTCGCTGAGGCGTTGATGTGAGCCGGACCAAAACCCCGACCAAACTCAGAAAACAGAAGAGTTTCCGCAATCTGACCGATCCCAAGACGCTCAGCGAGCTGGCGTTGCGCCTCAAGGAGGGAATCTACATCACCACTCTGGACGGCGAGATCATAGACGCCAATCCGGCTTTTCTGGAGATGTTCGGCGTCGAGGCGCTTGAAGATTTGAGGGGCTCTCGCACGAGCGATTTCGTGAAACCTGAAGTAAGGGCGCGTGAAATGGCGCTGCTCGAGCGCGAGGGCTCGGTCCGGGATATCGAATTTCAGCTCACCCGCCGTGACGGTGAAGTAAGAACAGTCACCGATAGTGCTTTTCTCTCCGTCGATCCGGTAACCGGAGAGAAGTATTGTCACGGGATTCTCGTCGACATCACTCAGCGGAAGGAGCTGCAGACCCAGCTTCTCGAGCTCAGCGTCCGCGATCCGCTTACAGGCTGCTACAACCGGCGTTATCTGAATACGGTCACCCGTCAGTGCGAGGCGCAGCCCAACGGAGAGTGGGGCTGCATCTACCTCGACATCGATCACTTCAAGCAGTACAACGACACCAACGGTCACGCCGAAGGTGACAGCGTCCTGGTGAAGATGGCACGGTTTCTCATGCGACACGTCCGCGCGGAAGAAGCTGTCGTCCGCATCGGGGGAGACGAATTCCTGGTCGTGCTGTGTGACTCGGATCGGGAACAGACCGACAACGTGGCTGCCCGTCTGCGTAGCGCAGCGCCCGCCTCTGCTCCTGTACAGTTCTCGATGGGGTGGGCCGCGCGCGAGGATGGCGAGAGCTTCGAGGACACGATGATTCGCGCCGATCACAGACTGCTGGAAGTGCGAGTGGACGAGCGGCGGGACCAGCTAAAACGCCGGAAAAAAAAGCCCAAGGCCAGTTAACCCCGCCTAGCAGGCCCGAACTCCCGCCAAAACGCCACAGCCAGCAAGAGTGTGCAAGTGAGGCGCTGTTACACGTCCCACAGTAGAACCCATTCTACTGGTGTCACATGCGCACATTTCTGTTGGCAGTCGCTCTCCTCATTCCAAGTCTCACTTCTGCGCAAATAGTGCAGGAGCCGCCACGTCCGTGGCCGTGTCCGGTACCGCCGCCGTGTCGGCAGGGCCGCCCGTGCATAATGCCGGCGTGCGGGATTACAACGCCCGCGGTGTTTCGCCAGAGCAGTGATGTGCGTGTGGACCTCGCGGATCGTGTGCTGCGCTACGAGATCACTGAGACGTTCGTGAATAGAGGAAGCAGAGTCGGCGAAGCCGATTTCATGTTCCCGCTGCCAAAGGGCGCCGCTTTCCAGGATCTCAAGCTCGAGATCAACGGTGAGATGGTCGCCGGTGAAACGATGAATGCCAATCAGGCGCGCCAGATCTATGAAGAGATCGTCCGACGCCAGCGGGATCCGGCCCTGCTCGAATGGATGGGGTATGGGCTGCTGCGCGCGAGGATTTTTCCAATCGCGCCAGGCGAGCAGAAGAGGGTCGTGGTGCGTTTTCAGACGGTTGCACCGCGAGAGGGTGACGCGCTCAGGGTCGACTATTTCCGCGGAGTGCGCACCGGTCAGGGCGAAGGGAATCAACAGCCCGAAGGACGCATGTCCTTCGTGCTCACCTATCCCAACGATCCGATGTACGGAAGGGCGTATTCGCCCACGCACTCGATCTACGAGGATTACGCGTCAGAAGGGTCAGGAGACCGTTCCTTCGCGTCGAACTATCGTGGGTCGACACGCCGGGTTGAGATACGGGATGCCCGCGGAGAGGTCACGCTCCTTATTCCAATCCGGCGGTCGATTGCGGCTGCCATCTCACTGTTGGCCAACGCGCCGGGCAACGACGATGGCTTCGCGCTGATCACGCTGTCTCCGCCCGCCGTCCAGCCCAGGGCCGTACCACGCGACCTGACTTTCGTGGTAGACGTATCCGGCTCGATGAGCGGCGAGAAGATCCGGCAGGCCCGCGCGGCGGGCAAGCAGATACTGGGCTCGCTGTCGCCGATGGATCGGTTCCGGCTGATCGATTTCTCGAGCGACGTGCGAACATTTCGCGACGGTTTCTCCGCGGCGACGCGTGAGAACATCCGCGCCGCGGAGCGTTATCTCGATGATCTCGATGCACAGGGCTCAACCAACATCTCGGGCGCACTGGAAGAAGCTCTCTCCTCGTCGGTGCAGCCGGGGAGACTGCCTATCGTTCTGTTTCTTACGGATGGACAGCCGACAGTTGGCGAGCGTGACGGGTCGGTCATCGCGGCGAACGTTGCAAGGCAGCGCGGTACACGGCGTGTGTTCACATTCGGGGTGGGAGCAGATCTCAACGTGTCGCGCCAGCTTCGTGCGGCCAGACGAGTCAGTCGAGCGCGCGGTGGCAATCGTGGCGAGCCGGCTGACGAGTCCCCTCGTCACCGACGTTCGGGTTCACGCGGACGGCGTACGCTTGCGCAAGATGCACCCTTCAGGAGCCGTGGACATATTTGCGGGAGAGGATCTCGTGCTTCTGACGCGCTACGATGGGAGCGGCAATGCGGTGGTCCGCTTCGAAGGTCAAACGATCAATGGTCCCGTGAGCTGGAGCACGCGTGTCTATTTTCCGGAACGCTCGCGCGAGAATTCTTTCGTGGCGCGGCTGTGGGCTACTCAGCGCGTTGGATATCTGAGCGCGGAGAAGAGGAAGCACGGTGGATCCCGGGAGATCGACGACGAGATTCGCGATTTGGGAGAGCGGTTCGGGATTCCGACCGAGTTCTCATCGTATCTGGTGGTCGAGCCTGGCATGAACCGCCGGAGGGATATTGGTGCCGGAGGAGTCCAGTTGCAGAGCGTCGTAACCGGGGCAACATCGGCGCCCGCTCCGGCCGCAGTCCAGTTCGAAGCAGCAAAGTCGGCAGCCGCGCAGCGCTCGGCGACGAGCGTTGCAGCAGCAGATGCAGCCTTCGGCATGAGAGACGACGCCAGCGTTCGCAGAGCTGGCAACGTGACCCTCGTGCTACGCGATAGCGTGTGGACTGACGCTCGCTACAAGCAATCCGGAACGGTGCTGAAGGTGAAGCCATTTTCGGAGGCGTACTTCAAGCTCATAGAGATGTTGCCGGACTTGCGTGAGCCGTTCTCGGTTGGTGAGCGCGTGCTGGTGGCAGGCCGCAGCATGGCCGTCGAGCTGACTCCGTCGGGAGAAGAGCGCCTGACGGACCGCGACCTGGCTTTGATAAGGGATCGCTGGTAATCGTGTGACCGACGTGGAGCGACTCTTCCGAACCTACAACGCCGCGCTGGTGCGATATCTGACGCGGCGTCTGGGAGATCGCGACTGGGCTGAAGAAGTTGCACAGGAGACGTTCGTGCGCGCATTGAGGCAGACTTCGATAGAGAACGAGCGAGCGTGGCTGTTCGCCGTGGCGACCAATCTCGTGAGAGACGAAGCGAGGAAGGACATGAGACGCCGAAAGCACCTGGCACTTCTGGCAGAGCAGGAACGCGATGAAGTAGTCGAGCCGGAGGAGACGACGCTCGAGCGCGCTCAGGAGGCAGCGATGGCGCGCAAGGCCGTGGATGCTCTGGCGGAACGGGACAGGCTAGCGCTGCTCATGCGGGAAGAAGGGTTGGACTACAACGAGATCGCGGAAGCCTTGCAGCTGTCGCCCGGATCGGTCGGAACCACGCTGTCGCGTGCGCGCCGGCGGCTGGTGGAGAGCTACGAGACATTGCAGAAGAGTCGAGAAGAGAGAGAGAAGAATGCAGCATCTTGACGAAGGAACGATTCACTCGTGGCTGGATGGCGCGCTGAGCGCAGATGAAGCCGCGCGGGTGGAAGCGCACGTCAAAGAGTGTCCGCAGTGTGCGGCCGCGGTGGCGGAAGCGCGCGGGTTCATTGCCGCGTCGTCGCGGATTCTGACGGCGCTCGACAACGCGCCGCGCGGAGTGATCCCGGCTGCCGCGCCAGGAAGACGTGTCGATCCGATCGTGTGGCGGATAGCCGCGACAGTAATGGTTGTTGCGGCAGGAACTCTGGTGGTGTTCAGAAATGGCGTAGGCACTGCGAAGACAGATCAGGCGGCAGTTCAAACCGTTCCAACAGCGTCGAGCGTCGCTGGACCGGAAATATCGATGCGCGATGAAGGAACGGGCACGACAGGCGCGCCAGCGACACCAGCTACCACAACAGCCAAGCCTAGTCCAACGGCACCAGCACGTGCTCTCTCGAGGCTTTCAGCGACTGAGAAGCGTGGCGCAGTTGGCGAAGTGGCAGCTAGCGATCAGGTTGCGAGATCGCGAAACGTGCCTGCTGCTCCGCCCGCCGCGCAGACCTTCGCGCAAACTAGCGGTGCTGCTGCGATGGATGCCGAGAATGAGCAGCCGCAGGCTCTCAAAGTAGTTGGAACGCCGAGAACCATTGGAGCAAAAGTGACTTTGTACGAGGTTGCGCGTGGCGACACGGTTACGCTCACCGAGCCGACGGCCCTCCAGCTTCAGTCGTCGGTAGTCACGGGTGTCGCGGCCGGAAAGGCAGCGGCAGCTGCGCCAATGCGACGTGCCGATGCTGCCGCTGTCAGCGCACCACCGGTCGCGTCAGCCAACGCACAAGCATCTCGGGTGGAAAGCGCGAATGGAATGACCACGATCACCTGGCTGGATCCCGTCACGGGCAACATGCTCAGGCTTTCCGGACGCATGCCGGCTGCTCGGCTTCAGGAAATCAGACTCAGAATTGAGCGCGAGAGAGCGGCAGCAGCGGCCGCGGCAGCGAAGAAGGATCGCTGACCGATCGGTCAGGTAGGTGGAGGCGTATCCAGGAGCGCCATCCCCATCGAGTGGTATCCCTTGTCGACGTACACGACGCTGCCAGTGATTCCGGTCGCGAGCGGACTCGATAGAAAAGCCGCGGTGTATCCAACTTCCTGAGCTTCGAGCGGCTCGGTTAGCGGAGAGTTTCCGGCGCAATACTCCACCATCTTCTCGATGATTCCAATCGCACTCGCCGCACGCGATGCCAACGGACCCGCCGAAATGGCGTTGACGCGCACACCGTACTTGCGACCTGCCTCGAACGCCAACACGCGCGTGTCGCTTTCCAGCGCCGCTTTCGCAGACGACATTCCGCCGCCGTAGCCCGGGATCACCCGCTCACTCGCCATGTAGGTGAGCGAGAGAAACGATCCGCCTTTGCGCATGAGCGGCGCGAGACGGGAGACCATGGAAGTCAGTGAATAAGCGCTGATGCCGACGGCGGCGAGATATCCGGAACGGCTGGTCTCGAGCAGCGGTTTCTTGACTTCCGGACCGTTCGCGAGCGAGTGAATGACGATGTCGAGCGAGTCCCGGCCGAAGTCCGCCTCGATCCGCTTGGTCAGTCCATCGATGCTGAAGTCGCCGGTGTCCTTGTAGCGCTTATTGGTGCGAATGTCTTCCGGCGCATCGGTAAGCACGTCGTAAGCAGCATCGAGCGGATAGATCTTCTCGAACTTGAGAACCTGTCCGCCAGATAACATTCGCGACTCGTCCATCTTCCCGCGCTCGAGCAGATTCATGAAGATATTGAGCGCCGGGGGCCAGGTTCCGACGGAAACGCTTGCCCCGGCCTCGGCGAGAGCCTTGGCGATCGCGAACCCAAAACCCGCGTCGTCGGCAACTCCGGCTACGAGTGCGCGCTTGCCGGTAAGGTCGATTGTCAGCATTCGGGTGATATCGCGATTTGGGTACTTAATGACAAGGGGTAGGAGCTTGGGGTAAGAGTCTTGCAATTCGGCAGGGCCAAGTCCCATCTCACCTTCTCAACTGGAGCTGCTTCTTGTTCGGAAAGTTGATCAACGTCGTCTTGCTGGTGACGACGACCGTCGCGCTGAATGCCGAAGCGCAGGTCCAGGATACAATCAACAGGAAGACCCCGCTTTTCGTCGGAAAAGATGCACTTCTGTTGGGTGCCTTTACCATTGGTACGTTTGCGGTTGCTCCCCTTGACCTAGCGGTCGCAAAAAGGCTTCAAAACCCTCGCGCGCAAGGGAATCGGTGGCTGAGGAGATCCGCAACAGGCTTTCGGGTGTTGGCCGAACCTGGCTCACTCCTGGCCGGAGTGGGACTCTACGCACTCGGTCGCATTGACGGACAGCCACGCGTCCAGTCTCTCGGGCTGCACAGCGTGGAGTCGATACTGATTGCCGACGTTCTCGGCGGCACGATCAAGCTGGTCGCCGGGCGCGCGCGCCCCTATGTCGACATCGACAATCCCGCTGATTTTCAGCTGTTCAGAGGGTTCTCCGGCCACAGCTATCAATCCTTCCCCTCCGGTCATACCATAAATGCCTTCGCCTTCGCGTCAACCGTGATGGGACTCTCCCGCATCTACAACAACCAGCACTGGGCGAGCGACGTGATGGCAGGCGCCGCAATCGGAACGCTGATCGGACTCAAAGTGGTGAAGTACACCCACTCGCATCCGGGAAATCGCATCGATAGCAAGCTTATCAAGAGCAATGCAAAATCGGTGATGTACCCCACGCCGCTCATGTTTTCGTTCCAATTCTGAGGCTCGCCGTCATCGCACCGAGTAATGCTTGCGGCTGAATGGAATCTTCATACTCGCGGAGCTGCCGGGAGAAGTGGCCGACAGGGTGCGCGAAATCAACGAGCGTTACGATCCGAGGCTCGCCCGGTATAAGCCGCCGCACCTGACGTTGACAGGATCGTCAGGCGCGGGTCCGATCCCACCGTCGATCAGCGTCGATGACATTCGGAAAAAGCTCGAGCCTATAACCAGTGACACCGCGCCAATCACCGTTTCGTTTCAGGCCCCCCAACGGTTCATGCAGACGGACATTATTGTTCTTCCGATCGACCCACACGGCCCGCTCAGGCTGTTGCATGATCGGATCATTACCAGTGGCCTGCCGTTCACGCCGGCGCGGTACACTTTTAGCCCACATTCGACTCTGAGCCTGTACCAATCTCTCGATGCAAGGGCGATTCGCGAGCTGCTCAAGACCCGATTGCCGGAGCCGTTCGTGATAGACGCGATTCAAGTCTACCACACGCGGGATCCACAACCTTCACGCAAGCTGCTAGAGCTGCCACTGACCGGTGCATCCAAGACAGCTTGAAGTCGCGTGGCGCTCGTTCTGGATGCGTCTGCTCGGACGGATGCTTCCTGGACCGAAGGACACCGCGTTGCCGTCACCGACGAATTCCGATTACCGGGTGCTGTTCATCCGGTATGAGCGCATCGGGGACATGATCATGGCAACCTCGCTCATTCGAAACATTGCTGCTTCGCTCCCGGGCGGAAAAATCGATGTCCTGGCGACGCCGACCACCGCGCCGGTGCTCGAGGGCAATCCTCACGTTGGCAACGTGCTGATGCTCGAGCGAAAGTCGATGCGGAGCTACATGGAGCTGATGAAGCGTCTGCGGCGCGAGAGGTACACAGTGATGGTCGATGGGAGGATCAACAATCCGCCGATCTTCACTTCGACGCCTCTTCTGATGTACGCCGGCCAAGCGCGCTTCAGGGTGGGCGCACAGGGTGAAAGGAAGCCGCGCATCTACAATGTCTCGGTGCCGGAGTGGAATAAGCTCACTCACTATATCGACGGCTCGAAGCACCTCGCCGTTCCGTTCGGCGTGAAGCCGGAATCGGTGGACTGGCAGCCGGAAATATTTCTTTCGACAGATGAACTGAAACGCGCGGAAGAATGGTGGAATAGTGCCCGCTTGCTGGCCGCTACGGAGGACGCTCCGGCTCAGGGCATCATCAAGCGCCTGCTGGTGAATCTCTCCGCTTCTGAGGCAAAGCGCCGGTGGCCGGACGGCAAGTTCATCGCGACTCTCCGCTCCGCGCGCGATCGCGCGCCGAACATGCCGATCATCGTGATCGGTCTTCCTGCGGAATGGGACAGCGTTCAAAGAGTGGCGACCGCCGTCGGCGCGCTGCCGGTCGAGACACCGTCGCTGCGTGACGCGTTCGCGTCGGTAGGAACAGCAGATTTGGTGTTCACGCCCGATACGAGCATCTCGCACGCGGCGTCGGCATTCCGGAAACCGTCGGTGGTGCTGCTGAAAAGGGAGCACCGGCCGTACGCTCCCTGGAATACGCCCGGCGAAATCATCGCCTGGAACGAGGCCGAGATTCACCAGCTGCCCTACGAGAGGGTAGCAAAGGCCCTCAACAAGTTGTTGGCTGATTACGGGGGTTAACCGCAAGCGGTGCGGATCGTCTAACAGGGGTATGAGCTTGGTCCCTCATCTCCCGTTAGGCGGCGGTATCAGTATGACTCGGTCTTTCATCGTACGGTCGGCTTTGATTGCGACGTCATTGATCGCGGTTTCCGGACGTCTCTCCGCCCAGCACTCACATGGTCATTCCGATACCGCGTCGACTGCCGCGCACGCATCGCACACTTCGGCCGATAATTCGCGCGGCATGAGCGAAGACTGGAAGATGACTGCGATGGCCAAGCACATGGCGTACTCCAGTCCGAGGCCGCTGACTTCCGCCGACTCGACTCGTGCAGCGTATGTCGTGAACGAGCTCCGTCAGGCGATTGCGAAGTACGGGGATGTGAAGGTCGCGGAAGCCGACGGTTACAAGATGTTCGCGCCCGAGATCAAGAATCAGCCGCAATACCATTTCACAAGAGGGCTGAACGCAGTGCGCAATCAGTTCGGGTTCGACCCTGCGCGTCCGACGTCGCTTCTATACAAGAAGGATGCACGGGGACAATTCCACCTGATTGGCGCGATGTACACGGCGTCGAAGCGCACGTCCGAGGAAGATCTCAACGCTCGAGTGCCGCTGAGTGTTGCGCACTGGCATCGTCACGTGAACTGGTGCATACCGCCACGTCGTGATAAAGAGCGTTGGTATGAGACGAAAGACGGTCGCCCCATTTTCGGACCACTCGGTGTAGCGACCAAGGAAGAGTGCGACGCGGCCGGCGGGCGCTTCATCCCGCAGGCATTCGGGTGGATGCTCCACGCCACTACGTTCGCGGGCAACGATCTCAAGTCCATCTGGCATGACGACCACATGGATCACGACCACGCGATGATCGGGGATCCGAAGAACCCCGATTAGCATCCGGTCTAACGCACCGGCAATCTGGACTTGCCGAGTGCGATAAATTGTACGGATGCCTCCACAATTCATTTATGTAATGAAAGACCTGCGCAAGGTCGTCCCGCCGTCGCGGGAGATTCTGCGCGGGATCTGGTTGTCTTTTTATCCCGGTGCCAAGATCGGCGTCCTTGGCGCCAACGGCGCCGGTAAGTCGTCTCTGCTGCGCATCATGGCAGGCGTCGATCACGACTTTCAGGGCGAAGCCTGGCCGCACGAAGGCACCCGCATTGGATACCTGTCGCAGGAGCCGCAGCTCGATCCTTCCAAGAACGTCAAGGACAACGTCGAGGTAGCGGTGAAGCCCACCCGCGACCTGCTCATAAAATTCGAGCAGATCTCGAACAAATTCGCAGAGCCGATGTCGGACGATGAGATGACGAAGCTGCTCGATCAACAGGCGAAGGTGCAGGAGAAGATCGACGCTGCCAACGCGTGGGACCTGGACCGGAAGATCGAGATCGCGATGGACGCGCTGCGGCTTCCGCCTGGCGACGCAGACGTAAACAAGCTGTCGGGTGGAGAGAAGCGGCGAGTCGCACTTTGCCGCACGCTGCTCGAAGAGCCGGACATGCTGTTGCTCGACGAACCGACCAACCACCTCGATGCAGAATCAGTCGCGTGGCTCGAGAGGTATCTGGCGGAGTTTCCCGGAACCGTAGTAGCGGTGACACACGATCGGTACTTCCTGGACAACGTCGCGGGATGGATTCTCGAGCTCGATCGCGGGGCCGGAATCCCGTACGAGGGGAACTACAGCTCGTGGCTCGATCAGAAGCGCACTCGGCTGGCAACGGAAGAGAAGCAGGCATCGGCACGGCAACGGACGCTCGAGCGCGAGCTCGAATGGGTGCGCATGTCGCCCCGCGCGAGGCAGAGCAAGAGCAAGGCGCGCATCCAGAAGTACGAGGAGCTGGCGACGGCAGCTGAAGGCGAGAAGATCATGCAGAACGAGATCGTGATTCCTCCGCCGGCGCGACTCGGCAACGATGTCGTGATCGCCAAGGGATTGAAGAAGGCGTACGGTGACAAGGTGCTGTTCGACGATCTGACGTTCTCGCTGCCGCGCGGCGGAATTGTGGGAATCATCGGAGCGAACGGCGCGGGGAAGACGACGCTGTTCAGGATGATCGCCGGAAAAGAGAAAGCAGATGGCGGCTCGCTGATAATCGGCGATACGGTGCAGCTCGCCTATCTCGATCAAACGCGTGAGCTGAACGACGCGAACACCGTCTACAAGGAAGTGAGTGAGGGGAACGACGTCATCCAGGTGGGGAAGCGCGAGATGCAAACGCGGGCTTATCTGGCGCAGTTTAATTTCAAGGGCGCGGATCAGCAGAAGAAGGTGAAGGATCTGTCCGGTGGAGAGAGAAACCGGCTGCACCTCGCCAAGCTTTTGAAGTCGGGCGGGAATCTGCTGCTGCTCGACGAGCCGACCAACGATCTGGACGTCGATACATTACGAGCGCTCGAAGAAGCGCTTGTCGATTTCCCGGGTTGTGGAGTGGTGATCTCGCACGACCGCTGGTTTCTGAAGGGCGCGGATGCGGACAGGCCGCACCGAATCGCGTACAGGAAACTGGTACACCGTTGAGTCCTGGCGTCTTGCAGGGGAGCACTGCGACGCCCAGCATATGTAATCCCAATTTACGGAGACATCATGCGGCCACTCGCCTGGGTTGGCGTAGTTCTCATCATCGCGGGTCTTGTCATCGTCGCGATGAAAGGCATCCCGTATACGAAGAGTCACAATGAAGTAGAAGTCGGACCGCTCAAGGTCACGACACAGGAACGCGGTCTGGTTACGCCAATTGTCGGAGTCGCCGCGATAGTGATTGGCGGCGTGCTGGTCTTCGCGGGGAGAAAGACGGCCTAGTGCCGCGGTGGACGCGGACCCGGGCCGCCATCGTCTTGCACTCCAAGCCACCCCCTCGTCATTCGGGCAACGCGTTCGGCCGCCGGCGGATCGAGATTCGTGAGTACGACGACGTCGTATCCGCCCGGCAGGTCTCCCTCGACCACTCCGTTGATGCCGCCTGAGCCGCCCGCGATTCCGATTCCGGCTGGAGGCCCATTTGGAATGCGACGCTCTCGTAGCGCCTTGAGGAATTTGAGAAGATCCTGCGCAGTCGAATAACCACCGCCGGCTGAACTCCCTCGACCTGGCAGCTCCTGCGTGTTTGGATGCAATGGCGTGCCCGGAGGAGCATTCTCTCTCCCGGTCGTGTATCCGATTGCCGTGTTGGGCGGCAACGAGTCCACGAAAAACGAGCCCGTGCGTGTCATCCCCGCCGGCTCGAGGATGTGCTCTCGCACGTAGTTGTAATAATCCTGGCCCGATAGCCGCTCGATCAGGAGTCCCAGCACGATATATCCCGCGTTCGAGTATGCGTTGCTGGCCCCCGGCTCGAACTGCGGCTGCTCATTGACGAAGAGCGCGAGGTAATCCTTGAGGCTGCGCACGTCATGCCTCGTCCCACCGGCCGGCGCGTCGAAGATATTTCCTCCGATTCCGGATGTATGTCGCAACAACTGGCGGATCGTGATCTTTTGCGCGACAGCCTTGTTCGGGTAGTCGGGCCAATATGCAGCGAGCGTGGAATCCAGATTGAGCTTGCCAGCGGCGCCAAGCTGGAGAATCGCAATCTGGGTAAAAGCCTTGTTGATGGAGCCGACGTTGAAGGCGGTTTCCAGATTGTTGTGAATGCTGCGCTCACGATTGGCCATGCCGTATGCACGCTCGAAAACCGGCACGCCGTTCTTCGCCACCACCGCAACGCCCGAGAACTGGCCAATTTTGGCCAGGCTATCCAGTGAACCTGTTAGCCGCCGGACAAGCTCGGCCTGAGAGATCGGCGACGGTCGAGCAGGCTGAGGACCAACTGGTGGTTGTTGCGCCGCGATGGAGCTGCCGAGGAGTGACATCGGAACGAGCAGTCGAAGTGTTCTCATGACTCGTTAGTGTCGGGCGCACGATGAATGGTTGCTCCACCCGCCTTTCCGGCCGGGTGGAGCAGCCATCAGCAAGATGGCCGATGTCAGTCTGCGGGGTTGCTCTTCATGAGACGATTGCGGTAGGCCTCACTCGCATAAATTGCAACTTCGACACGACGGTTCTTCTGCCGGCCGGCATCGGTCTCGTTGGTCGTCACCGGCTCAGTGGCCGCGAGTCGCGTTCTCGCCACGCCCTGCGCAGCGAGGTAGGCGGCGGCCGAATTTGAGCGGCGCTGCGAGAGAAGTTGATTGTAGGAGTCTTCGCCGACGTTGTCCGTGTGCCCGACGATGAGCAGCTGCGAGTCGGGATACTTCTGGAGGCTCGAGGCGAGCTCACGCAGATTCGTACCGGCTGCCGCCTGAATCGAGTCCGAGTCGAACGCGAAGAGCAACCCTGAAGCGAAGGTCACCTGAATTCCCTCGCCCACGCGCTCGACCGTTGCTCCTTGGATGTTCTGGCTCAGCTCCTTCGCTTGCTGATCCATCTGGTGGCCGATGATCGCGCCCGCGGTACCGCCGACTACGGCACCGATGATGGCGCCCTTCGCGGTCGACCCCGTCTGATTGCCGATGACTCCGCCGACCGCTGCGCCCGCGGTTGCGCCGATTATAGCTCCCTCTTCCTTCTTGTTCAGACTAGCACACGCGCTCATTCCCACGGAGCCGACCACAAAGAGTGCGGCCAAAGCGTGCAGGCGCTGTGTATTTGACATCTTCACGTATTGAACTCACTTAAAGAGACACAAGTGGTAGTTCAATTCGGGTGCCACGCTGTGACGGCTGAGGCAGCAAACGAGTAAATGGCCGCATCATCCTGCGTTCGTGCGGTAAGTCGGTCCGCGATAGATTCTAGCCGATGCTCCTCACCACTCTCATCGCGGCAGCTTTGTTTCAGGACTCTACGCTCGTGTACAACGGGCGCGCCAATCGCATCCATGTCGATGTCCCGCGAATCGACGCGACAGCGAACATCGACGGCAATCTCGATGATCAGGTGTGGGATCGAGCAGCGCGCCTCACTGGATTCTCGCAGTATCAGCCGGTCGATGGTCGGCCAGCGGAGGAGCCAACCGAAGTCCTGGTCTGGTACTCGCCCGATGCGATCTACTTCGGGATTCGCGCGCGAGAGGCGCACGGGAACGTCGTGCGCGCGACGCACGCCAATCGGGACAACATCGACAGTGAGGATCAGATCCAGATTCTTCTCGATACCGACAACTCGAGGCAGATCGCATTTCTATTCGGCGTGAATCCCTATGGCGTTCAGCAGGATGGAACACGGAGCTCCACGTTCGCGGGTGGAGCGGGTGGTCCGTCAGCAACCGGCGGAGGATTTCGGAACATCAATCCACTCGAAGGAAGCGTCGACCTAAATCCTGATTACTTCTTCGAGTCGAAGGGACGTCTCGTCGAGGGCGGATACGAAGTCGAAGTACGAATACCGTTCAAGAGCCTTCGTTATCAGGACAGCAGGGTGCAGAGCTGGGGAATTCACATTCTGCGTCGGGTGCAGCATTCAGGCTTTCAGGACACTTGGTCCCCGGCGGTTCGCGCCAACGCCAACTTCCTCGCCCAGTCAGGATCTCTGGATGGGTTGCATGATCTGCAACGCGGGCTCGTCCTCGAAGCAACGCCAACAGTAACAGCGCATGCGGATCGTTCGCCAGCGACCGGCAATAATCGGGACTATCAGAATAAAGCCGAGCTCGGTGGAGATGTGCGCTGGGGAATCAGACAGAATCTCACGCTCAACGGGACGATCAACCCGGATTTCTCGCAGGTCGAAGCCGATGTGGGACAGGTACTGCTCAACGAGCGGTTCGCGCTCTTCTATCCTGAGAAGCGGCCGTTCTTCCTCGACGGATTGGAGCTGTTCGACAGTCCCAATCAACTGATCTACACTCGACAAATCGTCGCCCCACTCGGTGGAGTGAAGCTCACCGGAAAACTGGGTGGGACCAACATCGCGTCGATGATCGTGGGCGACGATCGGCAGGACTCGTGGGGAGGCAATCATTCTCCGCTGTTCGGAGTCTCACGGATTCGCTACGACTATGGCTCCAGCAACACTCTCGGTGCCGTGCTCACAACTCGTGAAGACGGCTCCAGCTTTTCGCGTGTCGCTGCCGGCGATTTCCGTTTCTATCACTCGAAACTATACTTCGCACAGTTCCAGGCCGCTGGCTCGTGGACGGACAGCCTGCGCAATCGTCGGAATGGATCTCTCTATCAGGCTGATTGGGATCGAACCGGCCGGGCGTGGGGGTTTCATTACGCTGTCAGATCACTCGACCCAGGCTTTAAGGCGGCCGCGGGTTTTGTGAACCGCACGGGTATCATCCAAGCCAACGTGTTCAACCGGCTCAGTTTTTACGGCGCGCAAGGCGCGCTGGTACAGACCTACAGCACGTTCTTCTTCTTCAATCGGATCTGGAGTAATGCCGGCGCCGGTCACGGATTGGCTGAGAGCAGCGAGTCAATCTCGCCGACCGCAACTATTCGGGGAGGATGGCAGCTCAGCGGCGCAGTGAATCACAACTATTTCGCCTTCGATCCGTCCCTGTACTCCGGATTGATGGTGCAGCGATCGATTGGTCCGGCCGTCGACACCGCTGCGTTCATCGTTCCGCCGCCTGAGAAGAATGAATGGGGTGGATCGTTCAGAGTGACGACGCCCACGTATCGATTCTTCAGCGGAACGGCGAGCATCACCGAGAGCCAGGTGCCGATTTTCCGTGAAGCCGCACCAGGCAACAGCTCGCGCATCGATGCCGCACTCGACGTCCGGCCCACGACCGCGATTCGAAGCTCGCTTTCGTTCTCCCGGCTAACCATCGCGCGAAAGCTGGACGGGTCGCGATTCTCGTCGGAGACGATTCCACGGATCAAGGTGGAGTATCAGGTGAGCCCGCCAATCTTTCTGCGACTGGTTGGCCAGTACGCGGCACGATCGCGCTCACCACTCGAGGATCGCAATGGCAGTCCGATTCTCGTGAATGGTGTGCTGGATACAGGCAGCACGACCAACGAATTCTCCACCGACTGGCTATTCAGCTACCGGCCTGTGCCCGGCACCCTGCTGTATTTGGGCTATGGGTCAGCGCTCGAAGAGCCGCGCGAGTTCAGGTTCCAGGATCTGCGGCGCACACGGGATGGGTTTTTCGGAAAGATCAGCTACTTGTTCCGACTGTAAGCCGTTCAACCAGACTGAGTTGCGGCTTCGGGGTAAATACCCGGCCGGCAGAAGCCTTGGCCTAGGTACCTTTAGGACCACACGCATTACTCACTTAATCGACTAGGCGCCATTCTGCCGTTTTCTTCATTAAAGCTCCACCCCAGCCTCCACAAAGGTCTCAAAGAGCTGGGTTTTCAAAGACCAACTCCAATTCAGGCCGAGGCAATCCCCGCCGCACTCGAAGGGCGTGACATTCTCGCCTGTGCAATGACGGGAAGCGGAAAGACCGCCGCGTTCGTTTTGCCGATTCTCCACCATCTGCTCGACAAGCCGCGCGGGAAGACCCGCGCACTGGTGGTGACTCCGACGCGAGAGCTCGCCGCCCAGATCCTCACCGCGCTCGATTCGATGGCGGTTCACACTCCAATCACAGCCGCGGCGATTTATGGCGGCGTGGGCATGGCGCCACAGGAACACGCGATGCGGGCAGGAGTGGATGTTCTGATCGCTACTCCCGGGCGCTTGCTCGACCATCTCAGCGCACCATACGCCAGTCTCAAGAACATCGAATTTCTGGTGCTCGATGAAGCGGACCGGATGCTGGACATGGGCTTTCTTCCCGACATCAAGCGCATACTCAAGCTGGTGCCGGCCAAGCGACAGACGCTTTTGTTCAGCGCAACGATGCCACCGCCGATCGCCGCGCTCACGAGGGAGATGCTGCACAATCCGCTGATGATCGACCTGGGTCGGCGTTCGCTGCCCGCGGTCGGAATCACGCAGGCGGTATATCCCGTTAAGCAGGATCTGAAAAAGGATCTATTGCTGGCTCTGCTCGAGCGTGGTGAAATGGCCCAGGCGCTGGTGTTCACGCGCACGAAGCACCGAGCGAACCGTCTGGCCGAGCAGCTGGTGAAGCGAGGCATCAAGGCGGAGCGAATTCACGGAAACCGATCGCAAGGACAGCGCACCGCTGCGTTGGCAGGATTCAAGAACGGCCAATACAAAGTTCTGGTTGCAACTGACATTGCGGCTCGGGGAATCGACATTGAGTCGCTTGGACACGTCGTCAACTTCGATGTGCCGCAGGCGCCTGACGACTACATCCACCGCGTGGGTCGCACCGCACGTGCGGGCGAAGTCGGTGATGCGTTCACCTTTGTCGCGCCCGACGAGCAGAATGATCTGCGCGCGATCGAGAAAGCGATCGGGAAGCGCCTGCCGCAGATCACCATCCCCGACTTCGATTACAACGCGCGGCCGGAGGGTCGTCTCGAGATTCCGATTGGCGAGCGTATCGCCGCAATTCGGGGCAGGAAGGCCGAAGAGCGTGCGCGGTCGAAAGCAAAGCAGAATGGGCAGGGCCGTCCTGCCGCTGGACACGGAAACCGGCAATCGCACAACTCCCAGGCGTCTGATTCGCGCACCGCTGGCCCGCGTACCGGTCGCTCACGTCAGCGCCGCCGGGGGCGCTAGCTACTAGAACTCTTCATGAAGTCGGACTACAGATTGACCGACTTCATCCCTCCCTCTGCGTAACGCGCTCCAGCGGCGACACCCTTTGGCGCGGCCGAGTCGATGCGCCTGAGATCGTTCTCGGACAGCACGACGTCCAGGGCACCGACGTTTTCTTCCACCCGCTTGGGATGCCGCGTGCCTGGGATCGGCACAATGTCGTCCCCTTGAGCGAGCACCCAGGCCAGCGCGAGCCGGGCCGGAGTGCATTTGTGCTCCTTCGCGATCTCCTCGACCCTCGCGACCAGCTCGAGATTCTTGTTGAAGTTCTCGCCCTGAAAGCGCGGGTTCTGCCTCCGGAAATCGTCCGCGGCCAGATCGTCGATGCGCTTGATCTGGCCGGTAAGAAATCCGCGGCCGAGTGGGCTGTATGCTACGAAGCCGATGTCCAGAAGACGAAGCGCGTCGAGCAGTCCCTCCTCCGGATCGCGCGTCCAGAGTGAGTACTCGGTTTGAACCGCGGTGATCGGATGCACCTTGTGGGCACGGCGAATCGTATTGACCGACGCTTCAGACAACCCGATGTAGCGCACTTTTCCTTCGCGAACGAGCTCGGCCATGGCACCAACCGTGTCCTCGATCGGCGTGCTAGCATCGACGCGATGCTGGTAGTAAAGGTCGATCGTGTCGACACCCAGCCGCTTGAGTGACCCCTCGCATGCCTGACGCACATATTCAGGGCGGCCATTGATGCTGCGTATAGTCGGATCCTTGGGATCACGGACGTTCCCGAATTTGGTAGCTATGATTACGCGATCCCGTTTGCCTTTGATCGCACGGCCAACGAGCTCTTCGTTCTTGAAAGGTCCGTACATGTCAGCAGTGTCGAGCATGGTGATTCCCAGCTCGAGCGCCCGGTGAATCGTTGCGAGGGATTCCTTTTCGTTGCTCGGACCGTAGAACTCCGACATGCCCATGCAGCCGAGACCGATTGCAAAGGTCTGTAGGCCCTGGGGGCCGAGACGGCGTACTTTCGAAGTGGCGGGACTCATCTGAATTCCTGGTGACTGAATGTGATAGCCGGTACCACCGCAACACCCACGCCCGAAACAAGTCCTAAACGCATGCCGACCCCTCTCGCAGCGCGGAACGTTTCACACCGCTTCGGATCCGTGATCGCGCTCGACGATGTGAGCATCGACGTTCCGGCCGGACGCTCCGTTGCGCTCGTCGGCGAGAGTGGGTCCGGCAAGACTACTCTTCTTCGCTGCTTCAACCGCCTCGTAGAGCCTCAACGCGGAGAGATATTAGTCGGCGACAAAGATGTTCGCACTCAGCCGGCCGTGTTGCTGCGCAGAGGAATCGGATACGTGCAGCAGCACGGCGGACTTCTGCCGCACTGGCGAGTGCTACGAAACGTCGCGCTCGTACCGATGCTCCAGGAAATGCCCGATCCAACGGACGCGGCGCTGCATGCACTTGAGCTGGTGGGACTCCCGCCCTCGGGCTTTGCTCATCGTTTTCCGCACGAGCTCTCTGGGGGCCAACGGCAGCGCGTGGCTCTCGCGCGCAGCATCGCCGCCCAGCCCGGCGTGATTCTCCTCGACGAGCCTTTCGGGGCGCTGGACGCGATCTCGCGAGCGGATCTTCAGGAATCGTATGATGCAATGCGCCGCGATCTCTCGGTGACGACACTGCTCGTGACGCACGACCTCGCCGAGGCAGGCCGGCTCGCCGACGAAATAGTCGTGATGAGAGCGGGTCGCGTCGAGCAGAAGGGAACGATGCGCGCCCTGATCAGCGCGCCGGCTACCGAGTACGTTGCCCGACTCATAGAGCGCGCGAGAGCCGGACTCGAGGCGCTGAGCCTGTGAAGCGTGTCGGAGTGGTGGTGATTCTGAGTCTGGTGGCGGCGGCAAGCCTGGGCGCGCAGTCGGAGCCAACCCGCCAGGAGAGTCGATCGGTCGTTGTCGCCTCCAAACCATTTGGCGAGTCCTATCTGTTATGTGAGATGTTCGCGCAGCTGCTCGAGTCGCGAGGTTTGAGTGTCGAACGGCGACCTGGGCTCGGCGCGACAGAAATCGCGTTCGGCGCTTTGCGTACCGGAGCCATCGACTCCTACCCGGAGTACACCGGAACCGGATTGATCGCGATCCTGCACGATTCGCTGCCGGACTCGGTCATGGCTGATCCGCGCGCTGTATTCGCTCACGTTGCGAAGCGCTTCGCCGAGCAGTTTCAGGTACGCTGGCTTCCACCGCTGGGATTTCAGAACACCTACGCGATTGCCGTTACGCGTGCAACGGCGAGCAAATACCATCTCCGCACGCTCAGCGACCTGGCGCGGGAGAGTCCGCACTTCACGGCGGGATTCACGGCGGATTTCATTGGCAGAAACGACGGACTCGTTGGTCTGTCGCGGATGTACGGACTGCGCCCACGCGCAGTCAGGCCGCTGGCGCCGGCGGTGAAATATCAGGCACTGGCCTCGGGCGCCGTTGATGTCATCGATGGCTATTCGACCGATGGCTTGCTCGCCCGGTACGATCTCGTCACACTCGTCGATGACCGGCATTTCTTTCCTCCGTACGAAGCAGCAGCGCTGGTGACGGAACGACTCCAATCACAAATGCCCGCTGCGGTCGCCACGCTTACGCTCCTGAGCGGGCGCCTCGATGAGAACACGATGCGCCGGCTCAATCGCCGTGTGGAAGTCGATCGTGAGGACGTTCGCGTTGTAGCCGCCGACGAGCTGAAGGCGCTTGGACTCGTGGGTGGTGCACAGGCAGTGAGAGCCGCCGCCGTGCCGCAGCGTACTGGATTCGCCCGCTACGTGTGGGATCGGAGAGTGAATCTCGCGAGTTTGACTCTTCGCCATCTCTTGCTCGTTGGACTCGCGCTTCTGGCCGCGGTGATAGTCGCGGTTCCGCTTGGCCTCTTCCTCGAGCGGACTCGACGCCTGGCCGAACCGACGATTGGCGCACTCGGTGTGCTGCAGACGATCCCGAGCATCGCGCTTCTCGCGTTCATGATTCCCCTGCTCGGCGTTGGCGTCACGCCGGCGCTCGTGGCGCTATGGCTCTACGCTCTGTACCCGATCGCGCGCGGAACCTACACGGGTGTGCGCGACGCGGATCCAGACGCAGTTTCCGCCGCGGAAGCTCTTGGAACCACACCGGTTCAACGGCTGTTATGGGTCCGGCTTCCGCTCGCCGCGCCGGTGATCATGGCGGGCGTTCGCACCGCTGCCGTTATAACTGTAGGAGCCGCGACACTCGCCGCGTTCATCGGCGCGGGTGGATTGGGTGAGCCAATCGTCGCCGGACTCGCGCTTGCCGACACGCGAATGATTCTGTCGGGTGCACTACCGGCCGGGGCTCTGGCGCTCGCAGTGGATGGTGTTCTGGCGCTGGTGGAGAGGATGGTTGCTCCCGCACACCGGCGGCATGGTGGCTCAGTGCAAGAGCGTCCGACAGGCTGAGAGCGCCGAATCCAGAAATTCACGGATCTGGCGTTCCTGCGAGGAAGCTGCGCCGAGCCGTGAGCCAGGCAGAACGGCGCCGATCCAGTCGCGGGTGTGCCAACTGCCATTCCCCCAGAGGGGACGGGACCGAATCCGTGACGCGGCAGTCTGTGGATGCATGCTGACGTAGAAATAGGGCTCGTCGTAGTAATCATCGCCGGGTTCCAATCCAATCCCGATGGTGCGTCCCGGCGCGACTTTGATGAGCGTTGCGACGTCGAAGTCACGTGGCCAGCATCTGAGCTCGCTGGCGCCGGGGGATGTTCGAGTGACGGAGCTGAGGAGTGCAGCACCGTTGGCGAACCACTTCGCGAGCTCCTCAAAATGTGGTGAATCGCTCGCGTCAAAGGCTTCGCCGTACGTGACGTCGTGCCTGGGTATTTCGTAGTCCCGCGTCAGAGTGTAGTGCGATCCGTCGGCTCCGAGGAGCTTGATCTGCGAACGAATCCAGTCTCTCGTTTCTATGATGGTCCGGCCATGCAGCCGGTACTCGGCGAGAAGCTGGTTGTCTTGGGTGGTCATCAACACAGCGAGATTCACTGGTCTCACACCGACGCGGAAAGCAGTCTGCGCTGGAATCGCGCGCGAGAATAACCCGCCGTGGGCAGGCACCCACTCGAGGTTGCTGTGACTGTCGTCGGGAACGTGTGGGAGGAAAGAGTTTCCGGCCGCCGCTCCAAACTGCGCGGCGTGATGAAGCTGCAAACGGGAATCAGTGAGCTTGGCCGCTACTTCTGGCCGAACGGGCTTCCAGAGCTTTGGGGAGGGGCGCCGTCTGTGGTGCGTCTCGTGCGGAATCAGTTCCACGGAATATCCCTGATGACAACATCATCAGCATATCCCGATGGATGCGCGGCCACAAGCAGGAAATCAGTGACTGCTCATCATTATAGAGTGTGCCACAAAACCTTGCTTGCTGAGCATATTCAATCATGATGAGTTCCGTTTGGAGCTGGGCATGGATTGCCTGCATCGTCACTACGGTGACCGGTTGTCCGCGCGCGTCTCGCGAGCCGCCAGCTCCCGAGGTGTCGTCGAGTGGGACGCGGTCGCATCGGATGGGCTTCTCGGTTGTTCCACCCAAGCCTGATCTCAAGATCGCTCTCCAATCGCTCGACATATGGACTAGGCGAGCGGATGCCGCGATCATGCACCTCGACGTGCCGTGGGCACTGTTACTCGCGGGCACAACGCCAGAGGACGCTCTCCGCAAAGACGGGGTCGATCTCGAGCGCTACTACAGGTCGAAGCACTTGCAGCTCGTCGTGACGATCGATGTCACGAATGGACTGGGTCGAGAGAGCGAGGCGCCGGCGCTGGTTGCCGCGCATCGGAGCATCACCGAGCCGGCGGTGCAGCGACTCTATCGTGACTACGTCCGCGCCCTCGTTCAGATGCTGCACCCCGATTATTTGGGCCTCGCAGCGGAGACGAACCTGGTTCGTGCAATCGCGCCGCGCCCGATTTACACCGCGGTCGTCAGGATGACCAACGATGCGGCGGCTGATATCCGCCGCTCGCGTCCGGCGAGCGCGCTACCGCTTTACGTGAGCGTGCAGGTCGAGACCGCGTGGGGTAAGCTCGGCAAACAAGGGAGCTACATCGGCATCGATCAGGATCTGCGTGATTTTCCTTTTGTCAATGTTCTTGGGCTCTCGTCGTATCCGTACCTCGGTGGGTTCAGCGACCCCGACCAGATTCCACTCGACTATTACACACGAGTGAGGGGCGCGCGCCCGCTGCCGGTCATGGTGGTCGAAGGCGGATGGCCGTCCGCGTCGGTGCGAGGAATGTTCTCGTCGTCGCCCGAAATGGAGGCCCGCTATCTCGCGCGACAGTCGAAGCTGCTCGATGATGCGAGCGCGCTGGCAGTGTTTCAGCTCTCGTTCGCAGATCTGGATCTCGAAAGCTTCCCCAAGCCATTGCCCGCGATATTGCCGCTCTTCTCGACGCTTGGACTCGTCGACTCCAACCTCCGGCCGAAGCCGGCGCTTGCGACGTGGGACAAGATATTCGCGCGACGATTGCAGCGCTGAACGTGAGCTCACCTACGCGGCGTTCGCCATCGGCTGTTTCCGCATGGCGGCGGCTCTGAATCTTCCGTAACCGAAGTAGATCGCGAGTCCGATCGCCAGCCAGACAAATAACCTGATCCACGTTGCAAGCGGCAGCCCCGACATCAGGTAGAAGCAAATCAGGGTTCCGGCGATCGGCACCCACGGCATGCCGGGTGTCTTGAACGGACGCTGTACATCCGGCTCGATCCTGCGCAGGATGAGCACTCCGGTGCAAACGATCGCGAAGGCCAGGAGCGTGCCCATGCTCACCAGCTGGCCCAGAACAGCGATCGGAAAGAGGCCCGCGGCAATAGCCACGAGGACACCGATGATCGCCGTAGTCACATGTGGGGTGCGGAAGCGTGGATGCAACTTCGCGAAAGCCGGCGGCAACAGTCCGTCTCGACTCATGGAATAGAAGATCCGGGACTGCGCGAGGAGATTGACGAGTATCACGCTCGACAGGCCGCAGATTGCGCCGATGTTGACGATCGGCGGGAGCCATTTCAAGCCGGTTGCTTGGATGGCAACGGCGATTGGCGAAGGCACGTTGAGGCTGGTGTAGGGAACCAGTCCGGTCATCACCAGTCCGACGGAGATGTAGATCACCGTACAGATCGCGAGTGAAACGAGAATTCCAATTGGGATGTCCCGCCCCGGATTCTTCGCCTCCTGCGACGCGGTGGACACGGCGTCGAAGCCGATGTAGGCGAAGAAGATGATGCCCGCACCACGTAGAATTCCGCTCCAGCCAAAGGAGCCGAAATGTCCAGTGTTCGGTGGGATGAACGGGTGGAGATTCGCCGTGTTGACGTACTGCGCGCCAACGATGACGAAGAGGGCGAGAACGGCGACTTTGATTATCACGATCGTGGTGTTGACGCGCGCCGATTCACGAATCCCGACCACGAGTAGAGCGGCGATGGCAAGACATACGAGAACAGCAGGCAGGTTGAACCACGCGGTGACCCAGCTGCCATCGGGCAGGAGAACAGAAGTACCGGGTGCGCCGGTCAGGCGAGGCGGGACGGTTATGCCCAGCTCGCCAAGGAGGATGACGGCATAACCCGACCAGCCGACGGCGACGGACGAGGAGCTGAGCGAGTACTCGAGGATGAGATCCCAGCCGATGATCCACGCGATGAGCTCACCCATCGTCGCGTAGGCGTAGGTATAAGCACTCCCCGAAACGGGAATCATGCTCGCCAGCTCGGCGTAACATATCCCGGCAAACGCGCAGGCAATCCCGGCAAGAACCATCGAAAGAGTGAGGGCGGGTCCTGCGTTCTGGGAGGCGACGATGCCGGTGTAAACGAAGATGCCGGCCCCAATGACGGCCCCAATTCCGAGGGTTACCAGAGCGAGCGGTCCTAGCTCCCGTCTCAGCGTACCGGCTCCCGCCTCGGCGAGCAACACCTGCAGATCCTTCCGCACGAACAGCGACATCGATTCCTCCCAAATTGGACGCGTAATTGTATACAAATAACGCACCAGAAGTAAGCAGGACGCGCCCGGTCGCGCAAGAAGGGGTAGGCGTGTGTCGGCCGAGGGGCGTTATATTTGGCGCTTGTGCCGAGGAGAAACGCCACCAAACCACGCACGCCGCGAACGAAGGCCCGCCAAGCGTCCGGCGCCAGCGAGCGAGCCAACCGGCTTTACGAGTCGCTTCGCAACCTGATCGTCCGCGGACAGCTGGCACCTGGCGCGCGGATAGTCGAAACCGAGGTCGCCGAACGATTTGGCGTTAGCCGCACCCCGGTTCGCGCCGCGTTTCAGCGTCTCGAGCAGGAGGGCTACGTCATCGCGTCACCGACGCATCAGGCGCGAATGACGGTCGCTCCCCTCACGCGCGAAGACGTCGGCGAGCTGCTCGAGATTGTGGGTGAGCTCGAAGGTCTCGCCGCCCGGAGCGCCGCGGGACTCCCAGATTCCGAACGGGAGCGTCTGGCGAAAGACCTCTCCGCCCTTAATGCCGATTTTCGACGGGCGGCGTCCGCGCGTGGCGCTCAGCCCGGCAAGCTATACGAGCTCGATGAGAAATTTCACCGCCGTTACGTCGAGGCCGGCGCCGGTTCCCGCCTTCGCTCCCTGCACGACGCCGTGAAACCTCAGGCGGAGCGGTACATCAGGATGTATATCGCGCTTCTGCTCGACACGGTGGCAACCGCTGGAACTGAGCACGACGCCATAGTCGAGGCTGTTCGCACGGGAAATTCCGGCGCCGCTCAGCGCGCCGTTCAAACGAATTGGCGTCACGCAGCCGATCGGCTGGTGCGCGCGATCGATGTGATGGGAGAGCAGGGAAACTGGTGAGTGCATTTGCAGGCTTGCGAAAATCTTCAACGTCTACAGGATATAGGTACCACCGGCGTCGACGTTAAACATCAAACTGATCAGCCACGAGGGAAGCACGATGGCCACCAGAAAGACCCCCAGAAGAACCAAGAAGGCTGACAACAAAAAGAATGCGGCCGGCAAGAAGCTCATCGCGGTAGTCGGGGCCACGGGCGCTCAGGGAGGCGGACTCGTCCGCGCGATCCTCAACGACAAAAACGGTTCGTTTACGGTCCGCGCGATTACCAGAAACGTTAATTCGGATAAGGCGAAAGCCCTGGCGGATGCGGGCGCCGAAGTGGTCGCAGCGGATCTCGACGATCTGAAGAGTCTTAAGCAAGCATTCCAGGGCGCTCATGGCGCTTTCTGCGTCACCAACTTCTGGGAGCACTTCAAGCCGGAAAAGGAGATTTCCCAGGCGCGCAACATGGCCGAGGCGGCAAAGGAGGCGGGCGTCCACCACGTCATCTGGTCAACGCTCGAGGACACGCGCAAATCGATTCCGCTCTCGGACGACCGAATGCCCACGCTGATGGGCAAGTACAAGGTTCCGCANNNGCGGATGGCAAGCTCGCGATCACGCTGCCGATGGGAACCAAGAAACTGCCGAGCATCGCGGCCGAGGACATCGGTAAGACGGCCTACGCGATTTTCGAGGAAGGCAACGAGCTGATTGGCAAGACGGTCGGAATCGCGGGTGGACACCTGACCGGCGCCCAGATGGCGAAGTCTCTGTCGAAGGCGCTAGGCCAGCAGGTGAACTACAACGCTGTTCCGCCTTCTACTTTCCGAGGGTTCGGATTCCCTGGGGCCGAGGATCTCGGCAACATGTTTCAATTCAACAGCGATTTCGAGCAGGATTGCTGCGATGCGCGGAACATCAGCGAGACCAAGACTCTGAATCCTGAGCTACAGACCTTCGATCGCTGGCTTAGCGAGAACAAGTCCAAGATTCCGCTTGGATAACGAGAGCGCCAACGCGCTCGAGAAGAACTAAGGCAGCCGCTCGGGAGACTTGGCCTGTTTTCTCTCGAGCGGCTGTGCCGCGCCAGCACCGATCGCTCGCGCGCCCTCGCCTTCGGTGAAGAGCCGCGTGAGAAAGCGCTGGCCTTCTCCGATTCGCTCGACTTCTTCCGCCGTCGCCTCGACTGCGTGCTCCATCCGTGATAGCCGGTCGGTAATCTCTTTCGGAAATGACGTCACGACGGCTGCGCTCCGACGCCAGATCCGTCGTGCAAAGGCGATGGACAAAGGAAGTAAGAAGACGAACATGAAAATCGTGCCGACAACGTACGCT
>CAJDUK010000027.1_pt1 | contig 30630 bp, 31 predicted proteins | sample 7390591 | NCBI WGS metagenome assembly CAJDUK01 (sample SAMEA7055672, study PRJEB34461) | soil metagenome | biome: terrestrial ecosystem; feature: Peninsula; material: soil | place: Antarctica | collected 2016
GGCACCTGGACGACGGGGATTCCGCGCATGAAAGTGGCGGCGACGAAGCCCGCGAGATCGCCGACAACGCCACCGCCGAGCGCGATAATGGTGGTGTCGCGGCCGTAGCCTTTGGCTAGCAGCTGGTCGGTCAGTCGGGACCAGGCTTCGCGCGTCTTGTTGGACTCGCCCGGCGGAATCGTGAGGACTTCCAGGGTGGCCTTTTCGAACTGGCTCTCGACCTTGCCGGCGTAGAGAGGCTGGATGTTGGAGTCGGTGACGAGGGCGTACCGGTGGGCCGGTGCGAGGCGGCGCGCGAGCTCCCCGGCTTTGGACAGCAGCCCGACGCCGACCAGGATTGGACGCCCGTCGACGAGTATCTCGCGAGGGGCGGCGGACTCGGCTGTCTTGGCGCCCGGCTTACGGCTTACCAGGTTACTTCACCCGCACCCGTGCGGACGTTCGCGACACGCGCAAGCATGAAGAGCAGATCGGAGAGCCGGTTGAGATAGACGACGACTAGCTGAGGAATCTCAACGTCGTGCTGGAGGTGCACGACTCTCCGCTCGGCGCGCCGGCACACGGTCCGAGCGACGTGCAGGGCCGCTCCTTTGCGGCTGCCCCCGGGGATGACGAAGGCCTTGAGCGGCTCCAGTTCCTTCTCGCAGTCGTCAATGGCGCGCTCGAGCTCCTTGATCCGGCGGTCGTCGATGTTCGCCTTCGAGAGGTGGCCGTGCATTTTTTCGAGGTCGGGTGTGGCAAGGAGGGCGCCGATGCTGAAGAGATCGCGCTGCATTGGGACGAGGATCTCGTCGATGCGAGGCATCGGCTCGACGGCGCGCGCCATACCGAGGACGGCGTTGAGCTCGTCGACATCGCCGTAGGCTTCAACCCGCGGATCATCCTTCTGAACCCGCCCGCCGCCGAAGAGACCGGTATCGCCGGCGTCGCCGGTCTTGGTGTAAATCTTCATCGCGACAAATCTACTATTTCAATCCGCGCCCACGCTCATTCGGTCAACTGCAACTGAAGACTACCTGCCGAGGGGGTGGGCGGAGCGGCTCGGGGCTTCGGGCCAATTATAATGAGATATATGAACCTGCCTGACGAAGAAGCCCCACTCGACGCTGACTTCCCGCTCGGCGATGGAACCGCGGAGACCGCGGCCACCGTTTACTGCCCCTACTGCAATGAATCGGTGGAGATCACGCTCGATCCGGGCGGGGGCTCGACCCAGGAGTACGTCGAGGATTGCGAGGTGTGCTGCCAGCCTTGGACGGTTAAAGTCCAATACGGGGAGGATGGGACGGCTGAAGTGAGTGTGGATCCACTGGACGAGTGAACTACAGTTGAAAACTGGAGCTAGCGCATTCTGCCAGCACGCCACTCTGGCTCCAGTATCGAATAGACTGCAAGCGACTCGTACCGATCTCCCTTAGCTGCCCAATCGCGCTCAACTCCTTCCTTCTGCATTCCGAGCTTCTGCATCACGCGACCCGAAGCGGGATTGCGGAGGAAATGGCGAGCCTCGATCCGGTGTAGCCCGAGATCCTCGAAGCCAAAGTCGATGAGCCGCTGGTTCGACTCGGTCGCGTAGCCCTGGTTCCAACGATCAAGCGCGATCCAGTAGCCGAGCTCGCCGCGGTTATGCTCGCGGTTGATCATGAGACTAGTCACACCCACGAGACGGCCGGTGCTGGTCTCGACGATTGCGAAGGTTGCGGTGCTGCCGTTCTCCCACGCCGGCGCGTGTGTGAGAATCCACGCGGCTGCGGCGCCGTGCGGGTACGGGTGCGGAATGGTCAGAGTGGTGTCGGCGATCTCCCGCATACCGGCAAAGCGCTCGACGTCGAACGCGTCGTCAGCGATGAAGGGGCGGAGGGTCAATCGCTCTGTATTGAGAGTGGGCTGGTTCCGCATGACGAGAAATTAGAGAACACTGGCGGGCTCGGGCGAGCCTGGACCCAACACTACTACTATATATTTCGGCTCAGATGACGCACCCGATCACCGACATCACGATCATCGGCGGCGGTCCGACGGGCCTGTTCGCCTCTTTTTATACCGGAATGCGCGGCGCGACTGCCCAGATCGTCGACGCCCTTCCCGAGCTCGGCGGCCAGCTCACGGCGCTCTACCCCGAGAAATACATCTTCGACGTGGGTGGTTTCGCGAAGATTCTGGCCAAGGACCTCGTCAAGGCGCTCAAGGAGCAGGCGGAGCAGTTCCACTTCAAGCCCCACCTCAATCAGAACGTCATCGCGCTCGAGAAGAATGAGGATCATTTCGTCCTCGTCACCGAGACCGACAGCTTTCCGACTCGCACGATAGTCATCGCCGCTGGCATCGGCGCGTTTTCTCCACGGCGTTTGCCGCAGGCCTGCGCGGAGCCGTGGTACGGACGCGGAATCTTTGACCGGGTGTCTGATCCGGAGGAGTTCCGCGGTCAGAAAATCGTCATAATCGGTGGTGGTGATTCAGCGTTCGACTGGGCGCAGCAGCTGCGCGACCGGGCAAAGGCCGTGACGCTCGTGCATCGAAGCGACAAGTACCGCGCGCATGGAGCGACCATCGCGGATGTGCAGGCGGCGGCGACGGCTGGTCGCACCACCTTGCTTCCTTTCCACGAGCTGGCCGATGTGCTGTCCAGCGGTGACACGCTAACCGGTGTAACGCTCCGCGAAGTGAAGACGAAGGCAACGCGTGACGTCGAGGCTGACGTCATTCTTCCGATGCTCGGTTTTCACAGCGACATCGGAGCACTGGCTGAGTGGGGGCTCAATTGTGAGAAGGATGAGATCGTCGTGAACAGCCTGATGGAAACGGGCCGGCAGGGCATCTACGCCGCCGGAGACATCACGACCTACCCGGGGAAGCTGAAGCTGATCGCGACCGGGTTTGGGGAAGCTGCGACTGCGGTGAACCAAGCTGTGCACTGGATCTATCCCGAGAAGAAGGTGAACCCGGGACACAGCTCCAACATGGCGATCTTCGGGCAGAAGGACGACTAGCTCGGCTCGTCCAGCGCTCCGGCCGTCGCAATTCCGTGAGAACTGCGCTCCTCTCTCGACGCGCGCGCGCAAAGGATCCAGGTCAGCGTGGCGGTGCCGATCGTCACAGCCATGTCGGCGACGTTGAAGGTCCAGAAGCGGTGGGTGCCGATTCCGATGTCGATGAAGTCGACTACTCCACGCGGAGAGCGCACCCGGTCGAGCAGGTTTCCGACGGCGCCGCCACATATGAGGGCGATCGACCCGATCTGAAGACGATCGTCTGCCGAAGTCTGCTTGTACATGTAACCGAGAACGAACAGAGTCGCGATCGAAAGCAGCGTGAACCACCAGCGGGACGATTGGCCGAGTGAAAGGCTCATCGCGCCGCCGGGATTGAAGGCAAGCGTGAAGCGGAAAAAGTCGCCGATGATGTCGCGCGGGACGTACGGTACCAGCTCGCGGACCGCGAATCGCTTGGTTACGACATCCAGCAGAACGACCGTGAGGAAGATCGTCCAGAATTTGTTGGCTCTTTGCATGAATCCCGGTGGGGTGTTCCAACCCTACGGCGAGGCGCGCGGATGCGTTTCGCGGTAGCGCTATCAAGAGCATAATAGATTCCGGTACAGCAAACTCCAATCGACGGGCGGACGACACAGGATGGCGAGAAAGGCAGGGAAGCCGAAAAGCAGCTCGCTTCACTATCACCTGATCGGAATCGGCGGCAGCGCGATGGCGTCGCTGGCTGGTCTGCTGAAGGCGGCCGGCCACAGGGTGACGGGCTCGGACGAGAACGTCTATCCACCGATGTCCACTGAGCTGGATCGGATGGGAATCGCGTACAACCAGGGATATCGTCCGGAGAATCTTTCGCCGCGCCCGGACATAGTGGTCGTCGGCAATGCGATCTCGCGCGGGAACCCGGAGCTCGAGGACGTGCTGATTCAGAAGCTCCGCTACACGTCGGCCGCCGCTACCATAAAAGAGGAGTTCATCTGGGGCCGCCACTCCTTCGCGGTCGCGGGGACACACGGCAAGACGACGACTACTTCGCTGTTGGCGTGGGTGCTCGAGTCGGCTGGACTCAACCCGAGCTTCCTGATCGGCGGAGTCGCGGAGAATTTCGGAACGTCTTTCCGGCTCACCGACTCGAAGTATTTCGTGATCGAGGCCGACGAATACGACACGGCCTACTTCGACAAGGGTCCGAAGATGTGGCACTACCTTCCGGACACCGCGATCGTCAACAACATCGAGTTCGATCACGCCGACATCTACCGCGACGAAGAGGCGTACAAGTTCGCGTTCGCGCGGTTCATCAATCTCGTGCCGAAGAATGGAGTGGTGGTGGCGGGATGGGACTCGCCGCTCACGCGTGACCTGGCAGCAAAATCCATTGCACCGGTCGAGTCATTTGCGTACGACGATCAGACGCTCCCGCCGGCCGGCCAGCCGCACTGGCGCGCCCGCGATGTCCGGTTCAGCGAGAGCGGAACCACCTTTTTCGCGTGGCGGTCGGGTGAGGAATGGGGAAGGGTAGAGACTCCACTTGCTGGCGCGTTCAACGTGCGGAATGTGCTGGCGGTGATTGCCGCGGCGGAATCGATCAAGGCCGACCGCGACGGGGTGCGACAAGGTCTTCGCACTTTCGCGAGCGTGAAGCGGCGGATGGAAGTTCGCGGCGAGGTTCGTGGCGTCGCGGTGATAGACGACTTCGCGCACCATCCCACCGCGGTGCGCGAGACGATCGACGCAGTGCGCCAAAAATATTCAGGGCGGCGGATCGTTGCCGTGTTCGAGCCGCGCAGCTACACCGCACAGCGGCGCGAATTTCAGGGCGACTACGTGAAAGCCTTCAGCAACGCCGACGAGATCGTTCTGGCGAGTCTGTTTCATCCCGAGCGCTATACGGCGGACACCGCGATCAACATTCCGGAAATGTTGAGGGCGTGGGAATCTTCCGGAAAAACCGCCAAGTATCTCAAGGATGCTGACGCGATCGTAAAAGATCTCGCGCCCCGCCTTGCCGAAGGCGACGTTGTGCTGGTGATGTCGAACGGCGGCTTCGGCGGGATTCACCAGAAGCTCCTCGACGCGCTACAAGGGAGTTAGGGCATGTACCGTCGCTTCCACGTTGGCCCGGGCTTCTGGCGCAAGCGCATCGCGCTCAGTGAGGTGAAAGCTGCTACCGCACGCCATCGCGCCTAACGAGCTCCTTCTGGCGGTGCAGGTTCCCGGCGCGCTCAGTGAGGTGAAAGCTGCTACCGCACGCCATCGCGCCTAACGAGCTCCTTCTGGCGGTGCAGGTTCCCGGCGCTAGGTTTGTCGATCGCTCGTTCATCCTGAGGAGGACCGCATGACCGCCCGGACGTTCATACCAGCTCTTGCTGTTGCTTGCCTCATCCCGCTCGCATGCGACCAGGCGCCCACGCATCCTCTGGCTCCGGATCGCCCTTCCTTCATCACGAATGGCGTGGTCGACCAGAATGCTCACCCCGCAGTCGTCCTCATCATCATGGATGTCGCGGGCGCGCCAGCGTTCCGCTGCTCCGGTACACTGATCGCTCCGAAGGTCGTGCTCACCGCCGGACATTGCGCTGGAGAGCCGGGCGAGTTCAGCGGCGTCCGCATCTTCACCGAGTCCGACGTCGAGCACGGGACCAACAACTACCCGTTCGCCGGTCCCAACACCATTGAGGCGGCGTCATGGCAGGCCCATCCTCTCTTCACCGAAGCAGCGTTCTTCCTCCATGATGTCGGTGTCATCCAGCTGACCAAGGCCGTCAAGCTCGGTGCCGGCCAGTACGGAAAGCTTCCCAGGGTGAACCAGCTCGACGCGCTCAAACCAAGCAGCTCGACGATCTTCACCGCCGTAGGCTACGGCCTGCAGAGAATCAATCCCGTCTTCATTCAGGCCGATTTGATCCGCATGTACGCCGAGCCTCACCTGATACAGATCAACACGGGTTTCACGGGTAGCTTCTCGCTCCTGCTCTCGAACAACGCCTCTACGGGCGGCACGTGCTTCGGCGACTCCGGCGGGCCGGACTACCTTGGTTCCAGCAACGTGATTGCCGGAGTCACTTCGTTCGGGATCAATGGGAATTGCGCTGGGACGGGCGGAGTTTTCCGCCTGGACCGTCAGGATGTCCTGAATTTTGTGGGGCAGTTCCTGAACTGAGCGGCCTTGCAGGGCCGGCGGGCCTGCGGTACATTGCATTGCAAAGTACTTTGCAATCATCGTCAGATTCAAGTCTGACCCCGGAGGCCCGCGTATGAGATCGCTGCTGAAGGAGCCGAGCGCCTATTTATCACTGGCGATGGCGTTGGCTTGCCTCGCCCTGGTGGTTGGACACTTCGCCGTGTACGGCAACCTTCACGAGGTCGATGAGGGAGCCGCTGCCCATATCTTTCAGCTACTGATGGTCGCACAGGTACCGGTCGTCGGGTACTTCGCGATCAAGTGGCTGCCGCAGAATCCGACGCAGGCGCTACAGGTACTGGCACTGTGGGCTGCCGTAGTGATCGCAGCGTTTGCCGGCGTCTACTTTCTCACCTAGCGTCCGGCCATTACCGCCTGGTCAGATCCGCTTGCGCTGAGTGACTGGGGTCAGCCTCAACGAGCCGGCCTTGGCGATCACATCCAGCTTCATCACCGTGTTCCAGTTCCGCCCAGTGCCGCGACCGATTCGCTTTTCGATCATCGCGTTCGTGAGCTTGGAGCGACCCTGTCCGTCCGGGTAGAAGATGTAAGCGTGCTTTCCCTTGGCTTTGATGATCTCAGGGCCTTTGATCTCCGACTGAAGCAATGCGACGTCCTTCTGGGCCGGCGCATTCTTCAGAAACAGCACCACCAAATGCCCCGGATCGCGCTCCGCTTCCTTGCGAAACGGATTCTGCCTGACGACGCTCTTCCACTCCTCAACCGTGCGGGCGTAGATGTCGACCTCGAGCGCAAGACGCTTCGCCGCTTCCATCTCCAGATAGCGCTCGAGCTCCGCGCCGAACCGCGACCTGCTTCCGAACACCAGATTCCCGCTCTGCAGAAGCGACCGCACGTTGTCGAAGCCGAGCTCCGTGAGAAAGTTGCGGAGGTTCGTCATGCCGACCATACGGTGTCCGCCGACGTTGATTCCCCTCAGCAACGCGATGTGCGTAGTCGGCGCCGGCGAAGGCGAGTGGGTGGTTGAACCTGGTTTTGCGCTGGCGGGCGCGGTCGCTGGCGGGTGAGGCGGCCGGTGCGAGGAGCGCGTCGAGGACGAAGACGACACGCCAATAAATTATCTCAGGCCGTAGGCTGGCGCGAACGCCGCCCGTTTCCCCGCTTGCTCGTTCTATGAGGCCGCTCCCATTCGCGCAGATGGTCGAGCAGGTAGTCCAGCGAGAAGACGTGACGCGAGTTGTCCGCCTTCCGCCTGAAGATCACGCGCGACCAGCCACGCATCCCGGTCGGCGTGTACCAATCACCGTCCATGTGCAGCTTGTCACCCGAGATCGCGCGAATGAGCACCCGCTCGTACTGCGAGCGGGGAAGGACCCGTTCGGGAAAGAGATTGTCCCAGGTGCAAAGGCGTCCGACATCCTCGTAGCCCGCTGGGCGATCGTCGAGATCGAGAAGGGAAGGAGCGCGCCCCTTCATCACCGAGCCGATCAAGCGCAGTGTGAACGGATCCGAGTAGCGGCGGATGTAGGGCCAGAAGTGTTTCGTTATCTGACCGGATATCTCGCGAAGGGATAGCGAGCGTCCGTCCGTCGTCGGCCACCTATCCTCGTCGATGTCGGAGACGAAGGGATTCTTTGGATAGCAGTCGAAGCGCGCCAGCCAGCCTTTGCGAGTGGTGTGTGGCATCGGGTGAAATCCCCTGATCACTGGGATGTCGGTCTTCTCGAGCTCGCTGATCTCGTAGCTCGGCCACCTCATCACTTCACGGACGATCCCCACGATCAACGTGGCGGTCGCGATCATGAGCGGCGCGTCGGGTGTGAAGTCGGCGGTTATCTCGATGCGATCGCCGCGGGGCCGAACTCCGATTCCAGTCGAGCGCCGGTTCGCCGCGAGGAGCATGACCGGGACCGGAATGATGTGCGCCAACAGATACGCCAGCTGGTCTACTGTTCTGGTCGCGCCTTGCTCGGTGGGCGGAAGGTCGAACGAGATGTTGTAGTGGGTGCTGAAGCCGGCGAGCTGCACGTCGCTGTCGTGGGCCTGCTCCCAGGCGTCGAGCTCCTGCCGCACGAACAGGATCGCCTCCCAAAGCGAGCGGCCCGCGCGCGCGGCGCAGCCGCGCTCGATCTCAATTACCGGAGTAGCAACCTCGATGACCCCAGTGTCGAAGTAGACCGCGCCGCCGGTGGGCAGGTGATATGACTTGCCTTTGCGGTGCATCATCCTCTCGCGAATTATCCGGCGCGGACTGCCGAAGACGTCCTCCGGCCTTACCTGCACGCCATCCATGATCACGGCGAATTCGGCTTCCATTCCGATCGCCGCGAGCTGGATCTGCTCGCGAGTTGATGACTTGTTTTCCGGTCCTTTCTTCTTCTTTGTCGCCATTTCTCTGCCTGAAGTCCTTCATTCTCTTAACGTCTTTCTGCCACGATCTGTTCAACTCTGCACATCCCGCGGAACCGAGAGCACGTACCCAAGGTCCAAGTGCAGGTGATCTTCCGAGTACCCGGTCGGCGTTCCGTACGGTCGAGTCCAAATGCCTGGCAGGGTCTGTCGTGCGATCAGGCTGAACCGCTCGATCGCGCTCCGGTTATCGAGGTAGGTGTCGCCTATTCTGTAGATATTGGCGGCGGTCCCCCACGCATGCGGAGTTGCGTTCTTGGAGAACCTATGGGACGGTGAGCGATATCCACCATTCGCCGAGATGTGGACCAGCGCCCCGACGGCCTCCCGGAACCTCTCCAGGCACACTGCCAGGAGGGTGATAGCGCACGGAACGTACCGGGGGAAAGTCCTCAGCGGTGGGGCCTCCCGTACGTCCACCTGGATGAACTCCCAGAGCAGGAAATGCGAGGCCAGCTCGATCTTCATGGCCATGTCCCACGATGGAATCTCATAGAAGTAGCGTGGGAGCTGCCGCGGCCTCCCCGTCGCGTCCTTCCAGTCTTCCCCCGGCCTGAGCGCCTTCCGGTATTCCGGCGGAAGCGTGAGCCCGTCAACGACCCGAAGTGGGAAGTTCGGGGACTCACCCGTTCCGGCGTTCTCAGCGAAGCGGGCCGAGGAGCTCATTCATCAGTGGGGCTGAGGGTGAGGAACTCGTAGATCGCGTGCGAGATCGCCGCGATCGTCCGCGACCGGCCGGTTGCGGAAGCATCCCATTCCGTAAGTATCACCAGAACGTACGGTTTTCGTTTCGGGAGATAGACGACTCCCGCATCGTGCGCGACGGTTGAGATCTCCCCGGTTTTGTGGGCGACGCGCGCCCCTTTCGGCAGTCGGGCTGGAATGCCCTGATTGAACTCCTGTCCGTGCAGGATGTCCATCATCCGGCGGGACAAAGCAGGAGAGAACGCCTTGCCTTCGGCCAGCATCACCAGAATGCGGAGGAGTCCTTCCGCGGTCACCCGGTTGTTGATGTCCTTCTCGAAAGCGAGCTCGTCCTCGACCCCGCGCCTGAGCTCAATGCCCTCATCGACATCGAGCTCCCGCAGAGTCTGATTGACCGCATCGGATCCGATCACGCCAAGAAGCAGATTGGTTGCGAGGTTGCTGCTGGTCGTGATCATGTGGTAAGCCAGCTCATCGACGCGCATCATCTTCCCGATCGCGGTGTGCACGGCCGAGTTGGCGTCGCGGTCCGACTCGACGCGGAAAGGAATGTTCTCGACGATGCTGAGGAAGCGGTTTCGCACGTGCACGCGCGAGTGCGGCAGCAAGTCGCCACGGTCGATCGCGGCAAAGGCGCCGAGAAGAATCGGAACCTTGATGGTGCTGGCGGCGTGGAACCAGCGATCCTCGTTGTAGCGGAGGTCGAACCCCGTCTCCAGATCGTGGAGAGCCACCGCAATCGCCGCCGCGCCGGATTCCTTCTCCAGCTTTTCGATCTCGGCTCGCAGCGCGTCCGCGCGCGCCGGCGCTGGTGCCTCCGTCTTCGTCATCGCGGAGCTTAGGAGTATGCTACGCGAGGATCCGCTTTGGCGTAGGCGAGATCGGTAAGGAGATTGACGAGCACGAAGACTACGCTCAGGAACAACACGGATCCCTGAATTGCGGGCAAATCGCGCCGCGTAATCGCGTTGACGACGTAGCGCCCGAGCCCCGGCCAGCTGAAGATCGTCTCGGTGAGGATGCTGCCCGTGAGATAGTATCCGAAGTCGAGTCCGAGCACGGTGATGATGGGAATCAGCGCGTTACGCAGCGCGTGCCGAACGATCACGACGCGCTCCGTCAATCCTTTTGCCCGCGCCGTGCGTACGAAATCGCCGCCCAGCACATCGAGCATCGCCGATCTGGTGACGCGGGCGAGGAACGCGATCGACCGCGAGCCGAGCGCAAACGCGGGAAGAATCAGGTACTTGATCCCGCCGTATCCGGACGGTGGCAGCCACTTCAGCATCACCGCGAATATCAGAATAAGAATCAGTCCGACCCAGTACACGGGGAACGAGATCCCGAGATACGCGATGCCGAGTCCGAGCCGGTCGAACCAGCCGCCTGGATTCCGCGCGCTCAGCACGCCGAGCGTAATGCCGAGCACCGAGGCGAGCAGCATCGCTGACCCGGCGAGAAGGAGCGTTTTGGGAAATCTCTCTTTTATGTCCTGGATGATCGGGCGCTGGGTGATGTAGGAGTTGCCGAAGTCACCGCGAAGCACTCCCCCGGTGTAGAGCGTGAACTGCTTGAGCAGAGGCTCGTCGAGGTGCAGCTCCTTTCGCAGACGCGCGATCGTCTCGGCGTCCGCCCGCTCGCCGACCATTTCCTGCACCGGATCGCCGGGAGCGACGTAGAGCAGGAGAAAAACCACGACCAGAACTCCGAACAGCGTCGGAATCGAGAGCGCGAGTCTGCGGACGATGAAAGACAGCACTTCCTATTTACTGATGGTCACATCGGTCCAGCGCTGGCCGCTGAAGATGGCGGGAACCTTAAAGCCCTTTATCCAGGGCTGCACTGCGTACAGGTCCTTGTAGAAGAAGAGGTAGATCATCGGCGCTTCATCGAACTCGATCTGGTCTGCCTGCGTGTACAACGAATTGCGCTTCGCTTCGTCCTGCTCTCGGTGCGCCTTATCGACGAGCGCGTCGAACTTCGGATTGGAGTAAAACGAGACGTTGCCGCCAGGCCCTCTGTTCTTGCTGTGCAGCAGCGGATAGAGAAAGTTCTCGGCGTCCGGGTAGTCTGCCCACCATTCCTTGAGAGCGAGATCGGTCTGTCCCTTGCGCGCTGCCTCGCGCATCGACGACGCATCGCGCTGCACGATCTTGGCGCGGATTCCCGCTTCCGCGAAGTTGGCCTGCAGAGTCTGGGATATGCGGGGTGACTGATCGGTCGTCGACGCCCACAGCTCGACATCGATTCCGTTGGGGTGCCCGGCAGCGGTGAGAAGCTGTTTTGCCTTCGCGACATCGTGCGGATACGCTTTGCGATTCGCATCGTACCCGTCGAGTACCGGAGGAACGACACCGTTCGCAACTGCGCCGCGGCCGGCCATGACCTGGGCCGCCATGGTGTTCACGTCGATCGCGTAGTTGAGTGCTTGACGAACGCGCGGGTCCTTGAGCGGGCCCCGCGTCACGTTGATCGCCACGTACCAGAAACGAAGCGCGGGCGTCGATGTCAGCAGGTTTTTCTTCGCCGGGTCTGTTTCCCACGATTTCGAAGTCTGGTCGGGAACGTTGAGCACGTCGACGTTGCCCGCCTCGAACTCGGCGGTCGCCGTGCTCATTTCGGGGATGATGCGCGCCATCAGCGAATCCGTTTTCGGCGGCCCGTCGAAGTAGTCGGGGTTCCTCGCGAAGCGCAGGTAATCGTCATGCCGCCACTCCACGAACTTCCACGGTCCGCTGCCGACGGGCTTCTGGCCGAAATCCGCGGGCGGATTTTCCGGAACGATGGAGGTGACCGGCATTGTCAGCATCTTCGGGAAAATCGCGAGTGGCTCCTTGAGAGTCATCACGACCGTCGAATCGTCCGGGGCGGCCAATCCAGCCACCGTTTTTGCCTTTCCAGCAGCGAAGTCCTCAGCGCCCTTGATCGGATATAGAGGCCAGCCGCGACCGCCCTTGGTGGCCGGGTCGAGCACGCGTTGGAAGGACGCGACGACGTTCTTCGAAGTGAGCGGCCTTCCGTCGTGGAACTTGACGCCGCTGTGCAGGTGGAAGGTGTAGGTGATTCCGTCGGGGCTGACGTCCCAGGACTTGGCCAGTCCGGGAACCACTTTCGCCTCGGGGGTGATGCGTGTCAGCCCGTCGAAGAGATACGAGACCACACGTCCTGTTGGAACGTCAGTAGAGAGGGCGGGATCCATGGATCTTGGATCGTAGGTGTCGCGCGAGTCGATAATGGTTTTGCGCAACGGAGCCGATTCACCGCCGCCGCCGCAGGCGAAAATCGCGGGTAATACGAGGAGGAAAAGTCGCCGCATACGATTGCTCTGCCGGTTGACATGAAGGGGCAAAATACGAGAACTTTCGCGCACCCCCGAAATAGGCCGCACCGTGAGCGCAGAATACTATTATCGCCGCCGACTTGGCGCCAAGGACATACTGCCAGCCGTTGGCGTCGGCGTCGCTACCGGTTTGGCTGCCTTCTACGTTGTGCAACTCTTAATCCAGCGGACGCCTCTCGTTCCGCAGGGCGATCTCTCTCGGGCTCCGACCACTCCGCCGCGCCGAATGCTCGGCGACAGGACCGAGCCGGAGACGGAGACGCATTACGCTCGCGAGCTGCCCCCGGGGCAACCGCCCGGCGCTCGCGCGTTGAAAGGGTGAAGCCGCGACGCCGAGTACGGCTCGCACTCACCGCACTCGCGTTTTCCGCAGCGTTTCTTGGTGGCAGCAAGGCCGGCGCGCAGGACATCAACTGCGACCGCGGCGACCTCGAGGTCATGCGCCTGGAATTCGAGGGAAACACGGCCTTTTCGGACGCCGAGCTGGGGAAGACGATCGTCACCACGCCCTCGGCGTGGGCGCGCCGTTACCTCCACCTCCCCTTCACGGTCAAACATTGTCTGGACCGGACTGAGCTCCCGAATGATCGGGCCCGGCTGATAATCTTTTATCGCCGTCGGGGGTATCCAAGGGTGACAGTCGATACCGTCGTAAAGGAGCTAGCCCCTGGGGCGGTAGAGGTGAGGTTCAAGATCAACGAAGGGCCGCCGGTGATACTCACGTCCTTCGTGATACAGGGCCTGGATTCAGTCCCGGAAAAACCGCGGATCATCCGCGTCCTGCCCGTGCGCGAAAGGGGGCGGTTCGACCGCTTCGCGATAGATGCTGCGGCCGATACACTCCGTCAGCGCTTGCACAACAATGGATATCCACGAGCCGATGCGTTGAACCGGTTCACGGAGAACGACAGCGCGTTGCTCGCGTGGGACACCCTCACCGTGACGCCCGGACCACGAACGAGGATTGGAGCAATCAAAATCGAGGTGTCGCCCCTCGGGGGGAAGAAGCAGCAGATACCGACCAGAATCGTGCGCCGCATCATGGGCCTCGATTCGGGCGCGCTCTTCCGCGAGTACGAGGTCATCGACGCCCAGCGCGCGCTTTACCAGACGGAGGCGTACCAGCACGTATCGATCACGCCCGATTCGAGCTCCGACTCGGTGGTCACGCTCTACGCGAGACTGGCGGAGGCGCCAATGCATTCGGCGCGGGTGGGAGCGGGGTATGGAACGCTCGACTGCCTGAGACTCACCGGCGAGCTGACCAACTACAACTTCCTGAGCGGAGCGCGCCGCCTCGATCTCAACGCGCGAGTGTCGAAGATCGGAATCGGCCGGCCGCTCGATGGCGCTCCTGGTCTGTGTCCCGCCGCCAAAAAGGACATTTTCAGCAGCCGCTTGAACTACTACGCCGGTGCGACGCTGCGGCAGCCGGTATTTCTCGGGCTCAGAACGGTCCCGACCATCACGCTCTACACCCAGCGTGTGTCGGAGTACAACGCGTATTTGCGGACGACGGCGATCGGAGGTGTTGCGTCACTCGTCTGGCGCGGCCTCACGAGGACGCCGGTCAATCTCAGCTACTCAATGGATCTCGGGCGCACTGAAGCGCAGCCGGCGCTGTTTTGCGCGGTATTCAATCTGTGCGACGCCGCCGAGCGTGACAGGATTCAGAAGACGCAGCGTCTCGCGGTGCTGAGTCTGTCGGTGACGCGAGACAACTCGAACAACATCCTCTCTCCGACGCGTGGCTCGATCATCCGGCTCGAGGCCAGACATTCCTCTCCGCTCATCCTGTCCGACAGCGGCCTTCAGTTCAACAAGTTTGTTGGAGATGGGTCGCGCTACATCAACGTCGGCGGCGGCAACGTGCTCGCGCTGCGCATTCGCGGGGGCACCGTGTTCGGCCGCAATCTCGGACCAGCGACGGGGTTCATTCCACCGCAGGAGCGACTATACGCCGGCGGCCCGACGACTGTGCGCGGATTCTCGCAAAACGAGCTTGGCTCCCTGATCTATATCGCTCGCGGTTACAAGCAGTTCTTATCGACCGATCCGGCCACCGGCGCCCCGGATACCGTCGTGCTCGCCAGTGACTCGACGTATCGTCGAATAGTGCCCGTTGGGGGCAATTCGCTCGTCGTGGGAAACCTCGAGCTGCGTCTGCGTAGTCCCGTAGCTCCACAGCTTCTGCAGTTGACGCTTTTTACGGACGCCGGCGAAGTATGGAACAGGGGAGCGGCTCAGGTGAAAAGCGTCAAACTCAAGGTCACTCCCGGCGTTCAGGTGACGGCCTTTTCCCCGGTCGGCCCTGTGCGCATCGCCGTCGGCTACAATCCCTATCAGCGTCCGAAGGGTCCGCTGTACCACGAGGCGACCGACGAAGGCGGCGCGTTGCTGTGCGTGAGCCCAAACAACGACATCCCGACCAAGTTCTTTTACGATCAGACCGGAACGAAGATCATCAACATCACGCAGCCAGTCGGCGGATGTCCATCTTCGTATCAGCCCGCGAAAGACAACCGCTTCCGAAGCAAGCTCACCTTCAGCTTCGCAATCGGCCAGGCGTTCTAACACCCCATGACACGCCGTTTACGCATCGTGATCGCGAGCGCCGTCGTGTTGGTGGGGCTCCTTGTGATCGTCGTCCTCAGCTTCATCGGCGTCACGCACACCGGCTTCGGCCAGGAGCGCGTGCGCCACATGGTCGGCACCATGCTCGAGGGGCAGGTGAAGGGCAAAGTGTACCTCGGCCACATGAGTGGCGGATTCTTCAACGGCGTGACCATCGACTCCGTCGAGATCCGCGACGACGAGGACTCGGTGTTCATCGCGTCGGGCCCGATTCGCGTCGAGTACGACCCGCGCGACCTGTTCGACCGCCGGATCCTGCTCAGCCATCTCGAAGCCACGCGCCCTGTTGTCCACCTGCGGCAGCACGAGAACGGCGAGTGGAACTGGAGACGGATCTTTCCCGCCAGCGTCGAGAAGCAGCAGAGGAACGAGCGTGGGTTCGGACAATACATCGTCGTGGACTCGTCGGAGATCCACGACGCGACGTTCACGTTGACACTGCCGTGGCATCCAAGCGACACCCTGCGCGGGGCAAAGCGCGATAGCGCGATCAGATTCGAGCTGAGTCGTCCCGATCACGAGATACGGCGGACGCGCGAGGGATTCGCGCGGACGTGGCGGTGGAACCAGGCTCAGGCGAACCTTGGCTTCGCGCGGATAGCAGATCCGGACACCGTCGGACGACTCGCCCGGATCCGAAAAATGAGCTTCACCGAGACGGATCCGCCGTTCAAGTTCCGCAACGTCTCCGGAACGATGCTCAACCTCGGCGATTCCATCTTCATGGACACAGATCACTTCGATCTGCCGAGGTCGACGGGGCGCGGCCACGGCAGCGTAGTGTGGGGAAGCGATCTGCCCATCCGCTATTACGTGCATGTCGTCGGAGACTCGGTGTCACTCAGCGATGTCGCGTGGGTGTACCCGACTCTGCCGACGACCGGCGGCGGCAAAGTGGATCTCGACATTCGGAGTCAGCGGAATCCGCGCTTCATGGACTACATCCTTACGAACATGGACGTAAGGACAACCGGCTCACGACTCATGGGCCAGATGACGTTCGAAACCGGCGGGCCGGTGCTGGCGGTGAAGAATGTCGACCTCGAGGCGATGCCGGTGGATTTCGACCTGCTGCGCACTCTGAACGGCAAGAAGTTTCCGTACGACTGGCAGGGGAAGATCACCGGGCACGTGAGGGCGCCGGGTGGGCCGCTCACCCATTTCCAGGTGCAGCGGTCGTCGCTCATTTTCGAGGACGCGCACCAGTATCTGAACCCGCTCTTTCCCAAAATAAAGGGAACGGTATCGGGCACCGCGACACTCGATTCGTCCTGGCTCGATGTGCGATTCCGAAACGCGGACCTGTTGCACCACGACGGAGCGCAGCCCGTCTCCCACGTCACCGGCAGCGGCAGGGTGACATGGGGCAAGTATCTCGACTATGATCTCGCTCTCCAGGCGCTGCCGCTCTCGTTCACGGCTCTGTCGCACTCGTATCCGCTGCTTCCTTTGCGCGGGAGCTATAGCGGGCCGGTTCAGGTAAAGGGCACTTCGCCAAACCTTCTCATCAACACAACGCTCACAGGGCCGGCGGGAACGTTCGGGTACAGTGGATTGATCGACGCGGACCCGCTCGAGTACGGCGCGCGTGGACGCGCGACGACGAGCGCGGTCGATCTGCGGACGCTGCTCGAGATGAACACGCTGCCTCATTCGCAGCTCACGGGGCAGTACGATCTCGATCTGCGCGGTGAGAATCTCGCGACCCTCGCCGGAGCCGCGGTCGCCACGATCGATCGCTCGACGCTCGCGGGCTTCAGGGTCGATCCTTCCGTCGCTCGGCTGCGCTTCGCCAAGGGTGTTGCGACGGTCGATACTGTCGCGTTGAACGCCGCCGGGCTGCGCGCACACGCGTCGGGCACGTTCGGGCTCACCGGCGCCCACACAGGCTCTCTCAAGTTCACGGCTGTGATGGATTCGCTTTCCAGACTCCGCGCATTGGTGCCGGCCCTGGCGAACAACGCGCAGCTCGACTCGCTGCGCGGGAGCGCCGAGCTCTCCGGCGAGCTGACGGGAAGCATGGAGCATCTCGCGCTCAACGGCCTCATCCACGCGAACGACATTCGCCTCGGCCGGCGCAGCGTCGAGAGCGTGCGCGGCACCGTCCTTCTCGCCGACGTCACCAGGGAGATGAGCGGATCGCTCATCTTCGGCGCGGACACGGTCGCCCTCGGACCCGTCGGCTTCAACAGCATCAGGGCATCAGTCGCGCTCGTGTCACCGACGTCGGGGCACTTCAGCGCATCGATGCTGAGCGAGCGCGGCGTCCAGACGGATCTGTCGGGGAATCTCACTCGAACCAGAGACACGACCGTCGTCCGACTCGATTCGGCCGCGGTGATGGTCGACGCCGAGAATCGTTACCGTCTCCAGTCGCCGAGCCGCGTCGTGTTCTCGAAGGGATTCCTGTCACTCGATTCCCTGCTGCTTCAACACAGCAGCCGAGCGAAGCTGATCGTCGAGAACGTTCGCCTGAGCCAGGACTCGATCAGAGGACATATCCGCACCGACAGCGTCGACATGCGACTGTTTCGCGCGTTCATTCCTGGCTTGGTGGACGCGCACGGTGCCATCGTGGCGGACGTGGAGATTCGCGGGAGCGTCAAGCAGCCAAGGCTGTTCGGACAGATATCACTCGGCGACGGATCGGCAGCGTTCTCAAACCTCGGCACGAATTTCAGCCACATAAGGGCTGACATCGCGCTCTCGGGCGATACGGTTCACATCAGGCAGCTCTCGGCGGAGACGAACAAGCAACGGCGTGGCGCGTTGAAGGTCGAGGGAACATTGAGCTTCGAACACTACGACAATCCGTCGTTCTCGCTCGTCGCCAACGCTTCCAATTTCCACGCGATCGACAAGGCCGGACTGGCCGCGCTCGACATCTCGACGACGTCGGATCTACATCCCCGAGGTCGTGAAGAAGAAGATCATCGACCTCAACGACCCGGAGTTCCAGAGCACGGTTGACACGCTGCTGGCGCAGAACCGCGAAGTGATGCCGCGCCCGCCGAAGGCAGTGGCGCGGAATCTCAGGCTCGAGAACGTCGCGGTAGACATCGGACCCGACGTGTGGCTGCGGTCGTCCGAAGCGAACGTCAAGCTGGGGGGCTCGCTCAACGTAACGCTCGCTCCGCCAAATCCTGGCGAAGTCCCGCGGCTCGCGCTCGAGGGACAGCTGAGCGCCGACAAGGGAACGTACCGGCTCAACATTGTCGATCCGTTCATTCAGCCGACCTTCGATGTGCAGAGTGGAAACCTGCGATTCTTCGGAACGCCGGATCTGAATCCGTCGCTCGACATTCGCGCCATCCATACGGTTCGGCAGCCGCGGCAGAGCGCGAACGGGCGTGACGTCAGGGTCGAGGTCGACATCACCGGCACTCTGGCGCAGCCGCAGCTCGCGCTCAGAAATCCCGACAACCTCCCGTTGTCGGAGAGTGACTTGCTCAGCTACCTGGTGACGGGCGAGCCCGCTGTCGGACTCGACAACACCACGGGGCAATTTGCCGGACTCGGCCTGCGCGCGGTGGCGAACATCTTCACCAACGCAATTCCGAGAAACATCGTTGACATCCTCGAGGTGCAGACCGCTGCTCCGGGGACCGATCCGGCGCAGACCACGAACCCGTCGTATTACAGCCTGCTCAACACGCGCGCGATTCTCGGGAAGCAGCTCGGGAGCAAATGGTTTCTCGGGTTGAGCACCGGCCTGTGCTTCGTGAATTCGGGCGCCTTCAAGGAGAATCTTGGTCTTCAACTCGAGTACCGCATCAGCTCCTTGTACAGCGCTCAAGCCGCGATCGAGCCCGGGTCGAGCAACACCAGATGCGACAAAAGCCCGACGCAAAACATCCAGCTGACGCAGACTCCGCCCCAGCTTGGCTTCGACCTTTTCCGCAACTGGCGTTTCTAAACCCTTGTTGGTTCGTCAGTTAGCCGTTAGTGATTGGTCAGTCAACAAAATTGCATCGGCGTTCATGAGCTTCAGTCCGCTAATTTGATGGCGAAAAATCTGCGCGAAAAAGATCTGATGATGTGCCGTTCCTGCGGTAACGAGGAGCGCGCGTCCGAAGGCTATCCATGCGCGGACTGCGGAACTTTCGTCTGCATCATCTGCAACTTCCGCGGAGTCACCCTTTGCAAATCGTGCCGCGCGAAACGTCCTGAGCCGCCCCTGACGCCTGCCAAGACGGGGAAGATCGACTGGCCCGAGCATTGAGCGAGAGTGTCACCGCCATCGCCGCGATCGCGCCGATGCTGTGCGAGCCCGATGTAAAGACGACGCAGGTATCACAGCTCCTTCACGGCCACATCGCGCAGGTGGTCGAGCGCAACGGTTTGTGGCTGCACGTGAAAGGAGCGGATGCGTATCCCGGCTGGATCCACCAGGGCTACGTCGTCACCATGCCTGAGCCTGTGCCTCCGATGTCCAAGACGGGATGGGACGATCCCCGGCCGCTGTCGCTCGGCTGCACCGTTCGCGATGAGCACGGCGCGACCCGCAAGCTTCCGATGGGCGCGCTGATCACCGAGGGCCAGGAACGTTTCGGCGGCCTGGCGATGACATTCGACGAGAGGCGAAGGAGTTTTCCTCCCGCACCCGATTCGATCACTGCTTCCGCGATGACGTTCTTCGAAGGCACGTCTTACGAATGGGGCGGAGTTACACCGTGGGGCTGCGACTGCTCCGGTTTGGTCTCGAGCTCATTCCACTTGCACGGCGTGCACGTTCCGCGCGATGCCTGGATGCAGGCGACGACAGGCAAGCCTGTCGACTCGATGCGCGATCTCCGGCCTGCTGACCTGCTCTTTTTCGCCGACGAGCCCGAGGGGAAAGTCACCCACGTTGCGATCTCTCTGGGCGGAATGCGTGTCGTGCACCTCGCGCTGGGGCGCGGAGGCTACGCTGTGGATGATCTCGAGAGCGGAGACGAGTACACCGATCTGCTGCTCAAGCGGTTTCAGTTTGCGCGGAGAATCCTCTAACAACAACTGAAGACTACCTGCCTGGGGCAGTGGGCGGGGCGGCTCGGGGCTGCGGGCTTTAGCTGACCAATCCGTTCGGTGTGCCGGTCACAAGCGGCTGAGTCGGTCCGTTGACGAGCAAGCGCGCCGCAGCGGTAGGCTGACCATCCAGCGTGACCTGCATCGTGTACTGCCCCGCGGTGTTCAGCGGGAGGTCGACGACAGCGATGATCGGCAGATCTACCTCGAAGACTGGATTGGGAGACGGCGCGACGCTCATTTCGCCCGACGAAGACCAGAGCTCCTCGTCGAAGGGACTCAGCCAACGGAAACTGAGCTTGTGCTGGCCGGTGTCGTCGCCGTTCGCCTTGAGTCGCACGACGAAGTGAGTGCGCGGATGAATCGTCGGCAGCATCGCCACCTGCAGCGCGTCGAAGACGCCGAGGATGTTGAGCTTCCCCTCCTGTGAGAGGTTGGCGGCGTCGGCGAAAACGGCGAACGAGATGTGCATGATCCAAAGTAGCCGCGCCGCCTCTGCCCCGGCTAGCTTTCAGCGATGACTGACTCGGCAACACACGCGCCGCCGGCGATCACAAGTTCGGCCGCGTATCCACCATTCGGAATCACCGACTTCCTCCTGTTCACGATGGCCGTGATCTGGGGGATCAATTTCGTGGTGACGAAATACGCGACCACCATTTTCAGTCCGGTGGCGTTCACAGGGCTACGCGTAGGAACGGCAGCCCTCTTTCTTCTACTGGTTGCTCTGTCCCGCGGCGGCATTGGTCTGCCGAGGCGTGATGTGATCGGACTGCTGCTCTGCGGCATGGTCGGCAACGGTCTGTATCAGCTCTTCTTCGTCCACGGCTTGTCGCGGACGCGAGCGGGAAACGCGGCTCTGATCGTTGCCGCGGCGCCGGCATTCATCGCGCTGATCGCCCGGGCGCGCGGCCTGGAACGCGTGAAGCGACTGACACTTGTCGGCATCGCCCTGTCGGTGGTCGGCGTTGGACTCGTGATCGCGGGAAGCGCGAGCTCCTCGAATGGCAACACGACGCTGCTCGGCTCTCTCCTCGTCTTCTGCGGAGTGCTCTGCTGGTCGGTGTACACCATCATGCTCCAGCCGTACACCAAACGCATCGACGTCATAAAGCTCTCTGCCGTTACAATGGTCGGAGGAGCGGTGCCGCTATTGATCGCGTCCATGCCGGCGCTCATTGGCACGAACTGGTCGGCCGTCGGCAGAGGCGGTTGGCTCGCCCTCTTCTACTCGAGCGTGATCTCGATGGGCGTCGCGTACTTCTTCTGGTATCGGGGCCTGCGGGTACTTGGGCCCACTCGCACCGCGGTATACGCGAACCTTCAACCGATAATCGCGTTGCTGGTTGCGTGGGCGTTTCTCGGTGAGATCCCCACGATCTTTCAGGGCGTAGGCGCGGCGACCATCGTCGCCGGTGTGTTCCTGACGAGAACATGAGGCTCGTTCTCTTCGACATCGATGGGACGCTGCTCGATTCCAGCGGCATGGGGCGCGCGTCGATGCAGCGCGCACTGGCGGAAGTGTTCGGCTCGCCCGGACATCCATCGTACAGATACGACGGCAAGACGGACAAGCAGATCGTGCGCGATACGATGCGCCTCGAGGGCCACACAGACGAGCACATCGATTCGCGAATGCAAAAACTGATCGACCTCTACCTCGACGGACTGAGAACGGGAGTGAAGAGCGGAAAATTCCACGTCCGTCCGCTCGCCGGAGTCGTCGAGCTTCTCGACGTGCTCGAAGCGCGCGAGGATGTCGTGCTGGGCCTGCTTACCGGAAACGTCGAGCCGGGCGCGAGAGTGAAGCTGAGCGCCGCCGGTATCGATCCCGACCGCTTTCGCGTCAACGCCTTTGGCTCGGACCACGAACATCGTCCTGAGCTTCCGGCGATCGCGCAACGGCGGGCGAGCGAGACGCTCGGTCTCGACATCGCTGGTGAGCGCGTGATCGTCATCGGAGACACTCCCGCGGACATCGCGTGCGGACGCTCGCTCGGCGCTCGAGCAATCGGGGTGGCGAGCGGGCATTACACGGTGGAAGAGCTCGAGGCGCACGACCCGTACGCCGTCGTTCCATCACTCGCGGACACAGAGAAGCTGCTCGAGACGATTCTGAATGCGTGAAGTCGAGCTGAAGGCAGTCGTCGACGATCTTGCGGGTGCGAGAAAGCGGCTCGAGAAGGCGGGAGCCAAGCTCGTGTTCGAAGGCAGCTTGTCAGATAGGCGGTACGACGTTGAATCACGCGAGCTGTTGGAGCGCGACGAGGTCCTGAGAGTGAGGCGGTACCAGACACCCAGCTCGTCGAAGACGTACCTCGATTGGAAGGGTCCGACCGAAATCCAGGACGTCTACAAGATCCGTGAGGAGATCTCGACGCTTGTTGAAGATTTCGATCCGCTCGAGCAGATCCTGACGCGACTGGGCTTCGTCGTCACGATGGAGATCGACCGCGAAGTCGCGCAATACGAGGTGGGTGGCGCGACGATCCGGTTCGAGACCTACCCGCGGATGGACGTGCTGGTGGAGGTCGAGGGCGAGCCCGACTCCATCGAGCAGGCAATCGAAGCGCTGGGAATGGCGCGCGGGCTATTCAACAGTGATCGCCTCGCCGCCTTCGTCGGACGGTTCGAGCAGCGCACCGGAGTCCGGGCGGCGCTAGGCGCCCGCGAGCTGGAAGGCGACTACAGCCTGCGAGTGGAACAGGCTTAACGCGGGTAATTCGGATTTTGCCGGATTGCTTACCGTGGTTATCCAGATAGATTCACTCGGCAATGAAAGGTCGACTTATACGATGGATCGGTGTCTCCGTCCTATCGTTCGTGGCTGCGGCCACTTTGCCCGCCCAGGAAAATCCGGCAAAACGTCTATCCAGTATCGTTGGTGTCGCCGTCGAGGAGTACGCGAAGGCGGTCGACGATCACGGTAAGCTCGTCTCAAAAGACGAGTTCGATGAGACTTACGGGTTCCTCTCCGACGCGAGTCAGGTCGCCGCGCGTCTGTCCGGCTATGATGCAGCGAGAACGAGAGCGATCCTCGATAGCCTCATCACAGCGGTAGCCGCGCGAAAGCCACCATCAGCGGTACGCGAGCTCCACCAGCACTTTGCTACATCGCTGGGGACAGCCGGCGCGCTGGATCTTCCGAAGGCATCGCTCGACACTGCTCAAGGTCACCAGCTCTACGCCAGGAACTGCTCGTCATGTCACGGCATGACAGGAGCGGGCGATGGCCCAGCCGCTCGCACGTTGATCCCACCGCCGTCCGCGATCGGCGTGAAGACGCTGACACCACAGCTGACGCCAACGCTCGCGTACAACGTCATCTCGGTTGGCGTTCGCGGAACGCAGATGCCCGCATTCGCAGCGTCGCTGACACCGCAGCAGCGCTGGAACGTCATCAACTACATCTACTCGCTGCGCGGCGAGAAGCTGGCTCTACCCGTCGCTCGCCAGGATGCGACGGCGATTCCGGGCGACACGGCATCGCCGGTGATCATGGCGCTCCTCGACAGCGCGCTCGACTTCGCGCGCAATGGTAAAGCGGCCGAGGCGGGTGACCGCGCATTCGATGCATACATTGCGTTCGAGCCGCTGGAGACTCCGGCGCGCGCGAAAAAGCCAGGGCTCGTCGCGACGATGGAACGCCACTTCGCCGACTTCAAGGGAGCGGTGAAGCGCAACGACCTCGTCGGCGCCAGGAATTCGCGCGATGCGATCGCCGAAGGATTGCCGTCGGTGATCGATCTCACCCAGCAGCCTTCGACGAGCTGGGAGGCATTCTTCCAATCGTTTCTCATAATTCTTCGCGAAGGATTCGAGGCGATTCTGGTTCTCGGTGCGGTCGTCGCTTTCCTGATCAAGACAGGACATAGAGAGCGACTGCGATCCATCTGGGTCGGGTTGACTCTGGGTGTGTTCGCGAGCCTCGCGACGGCCGTCGTGCTCAAGACTCTGTTCGCCGCGATGCCGGCCAGCAGGTCGCTGGTCGAAGCGATCACGATGCTGATCGCTGTCGTCGTCCTCTTCTCGGTTAGCTATTGGTTGATCTCGAAAGTCGAGGCCGCCAAGTGGCAGAAATTCATCCGCGAGAAAGTCACCTCGGCGCTCGAGCACGGAGGAGGCAAGGCGCTCATGCTCGTCGCGTTTCTCGCCGTCTATCGCGAAGGCGCCGAGACCGCACTCTTCTATCAGGCGCTGTTCAATGGCGGCCCGAATGTCGGACTTCCTCTCGCTCTCGGACTCATCGCCGGCCTGGCGGCGCTCACGGTAATCTTCACGCTGTTCTATCGGTACGGCGTGCGCATTCCAATGCGGCCCTTCTTCGCCGTTACGAGCTTTTTGCTCTACTACATGGCGTTCGTGTTCATGGGAAAGGGAATCCGCGAGCTCCAGGAAGCCGACGTCATGCCGATCACCGTCGTTTCCGGCGCTCCGCACATCGACGCGATGGGCATCTATCCGAGCGTCGAGACTATGACCGCACAGGGGATTCTCGTAGTGCTACTCATCTTCGCGACGGTGAAAACATTCTGGCCTGGGCGCAAACCGGAGGATGGGGGCGCCGAGGCGTAGCACTTGCCCGAGATTGGTTGAGATGGAGGGGGAATGACGACCAGACAAATGCCGGAAAACGCTGCTGATCACGGAATCAGGCCGAGCGACTACCGGCTGCCCGAGTCGACGCATCTCGGAAGAGTGCGACTACAGGTCGCTGATCTCAACCGGTCGATTGCCTTCTACGAGAAAGTTCTCGGGATGCGCGTGATCCGCCGCACGCCTGATTCCGCGGGCCTCGGCCCTTACGGTGAAGATCGGGAAATCGTGCATCTTCGCCAGCTCGCGACCGCACGCCCAGTGCCGAAGCGGGGGCTGCTCGGTCTGTATCACTTCGCCATCCTTCTGCCCGACCGCGCATCACTCGGCCGTTTTGTGGCGTACCTGGCCGAGATCGGCGAGAGAGCGGGAATGTCGGATCACTTCGTGAGCGAAGCGGTGTATCTCACCGATCCCGACGGCCTGGGAATCGAGGTGTACGCGGATCGTCCGCGCGATGCGTGGCGCTACGATGAGCGGCAGCTGTACATGACCACGAATCACCTCGACGTGAACGATCTTGTGGGGTCCGCGCGCGGTGAGCCGTGGACTGGCATGCCGGCGGGCACCGTACTTGGTCACGTGCACCTCTACGTCGACGACATCGACAAGGCTGCCGCGTTCTATCACGACGCGCTCGGCTTCGACAAAGTGGTGTGGAGCTATCCGGGCGCGCTCTTTCTCTCGGCGGGCGGCTATCATCACCATCTCGGAACGAACACATGGGCGAAAGGTGCGCCGAGCGCGACCGACGCTGACGCGAGACTGCTCGAGTGGGAGATCCTGGTGCCGACGCGCAACGACGCCGAAGAGGCCGCGCGTCACGTGAAGGAAGCTGGTTATCCCGTAAAAAAGGAGAATGACGAGTGGGTTCTCACCGATCCCTGGGGCACGAGCTTGAGACTCGTCCCGGAAAAATGATGCGACGCTGGTGGGTGTTGGCGATGAGTGCCGTTGTTGTGGGTTGCGCCGGTCAGGTGCAGTCGGCGAACACCGGCCTGCGCTATCCGTCCGATGCAGCCGCGATCAAAGCGGTGTTCGACACGACCACCGCGGGCTGGAATCGCGGCGAGCTCGCCGCCTATCTGTCCGCGTACACCAATTCCGCGACTGCCATGGGCTCGAACGGTCCGGAGCGGGGCGTGAATGCGATTGGCGATCAGATGCGGGCCGGATATTGGAAAGCGGGCCGGCCTGCTCAGCAACTCCACTATGAGCATCTGGAGATCCGCCCGCTGGGTCCGGATCAGGCGCTGGCGACGGGTCAATACGTGCTCAGCGGCGGAGGTCGACCAGATCGAACTGGTTGGTTCACAACGATCTGGCTGCGAACGCCAGACGGCTGGAGGATGGTGCACGACCACTCATCCTGATAAACGGAGCTTGAGCGTTGGGAGCCCGAGCGGCGGTTAGACCCGGTCGACGACAAACTCCGCGCGGTATTTACGCGGAACGTTCGCATCAGCTTGGCGAGGGACGGGAGCCAGCGAGACAAACCTGATCCTCAGGTTTCCCACTATTGTTTCATGCTTGGGCGGGGTGATGCTCAGGATCCTCGTCTCGTCGGGCGCTCCGTTCCGCGAGATCGTGACCTCGATCTTCGCGTCGCCCGCCCACACGCAGGTGACGTCCACGGGACAGCGCGAATCGTCCGTAACCCTCTTGAGCGTGATGCGGGCGTCAGCTCCTTTCACCGCTGCAGTTTCTCCCGGTGCCAGCGTAAATGACGCGCCTGGCTCGACGACGGCAGTGGTTTGAACTCCCGCGCAAGCCGAAGCGACGAGCAACAGTCCGGATGCGATGACAGTCGCGAGTTTCATTCGCGGGCGATTGCGTCCACAGGAGACAGCTCCGCAGCCTTTCTCGCGGGATAAGTTCCGAATACCAACCCGACGATAACCGCCGCCGCCGCGGCGAAAACCCCGGTTGAGACATGCATGACCGGGTAGATCGGCGCGTGCGCCCAGAGGCGAAAGCCGGCAGTGCCGGCTTGCGCGATGATTATCCCAACCACGAATCCAATTACGCTTCCCGCGCCGGTTACCGTCACGGATTCGACCAGAAACTGAGTCTGGATGTCCGCTCGCCTCGCTCCGACCGCTTTCCGGATTCCAATCTCGCGCGTCCGCTCGGCGACTGCCGCGAGCAGCACGTTCATGATTCCGATTCCGCCGACGGCCAATATCAGACCGGCCAGCAGTCCCAGTAACAGCTTGGTGAGCAGCATCGCCTGACGCGTGTTCTCCAGACGCTGCGTTCCTACCTCGACATTCAGCTTCTCGACGCGCGTCCCGTACTGCTCTGCCAACCAGTTCACAGCCTGCGCGCGCAGTGTGTCTACCGCTTCAATGCTGTGCGCCTTGAGCCGCAGCGTCGGCAATCGCACCTCACGAGATGGCTCGAGCAATGATTCGCCGCCGCGGATCGGAGCGAAAGCGGCGAGATCCGTCTCGGGGCCGATCGCGGGCGGAGCGAGCACTCCGACGACCTCACGCCTGCGGCCGCTTACTTTGATCGTGCGTCCGATCAGCCAAAGCGCGTCGCGTCCGCCGGCGAGCTCCTCCGCGAGCCGGTGTCCGAGCACGATCACCGGCGCCGAGTGCATCACTTCACTCGTCGTAAAGAATCGTCCGGCCAATACTTCGATCGATGTGAAATCAGCGAGACTCGCCGTGCTCAACGTCAGCAGTGCAGTCGCGCGGCGATCCATGTACTCGACGGGCGCGCTTCCTGTGAGCGTGAGCGCGTACTGCGCTACGCCCGGTACTTCGTTCTTCGCCCGCTCGGCGTCCTCAGTGGTGAGGATCGGATATCCGGCAAGTGGAACCGTGCGTCCCGCCACGACTGTGCTGGTGCGCGGAGTGATCGCCACGTCCTGGACACTGCTCTCCCGCGCAATGAGTGCGCGGGCCCAGAGGTCTACTCCGTCAGTGATGGAAAACGCCGCCACGAGCGCGGCAACACCGATGATCACTCCGGTCGTCGAGAGAGTCGTACGGGTGGGGTTGGTACGCAGCGAATCCGCCCCGACCCGGGCGGACTCGATCAGCGCTGCTGAATTCAATCTGAAACGGCGCATGCGACCTTCCCTGCTGAGAAACTGCTATGCGGCCTGTGGCACCGCGTAGATACCGGGCGCATCAGGTCCAGGATTGCGACGCGCGTACATCCAGATTGCGCCACCAACCGCAAAGAGCACCGCGATGACTTGCGCCCCCGTGAACGTTCCTAAAAGGAAGCGATCGTCCTTGGCGCGCACGAACTCGACGATGAACCGCTCGATTCCCGCGAGCACGCAATAAAGCCCGAACAGCCAACCCTCGGCGTGCTTGTGGTTGCGAAAGCGCCACAGGATGAGAAACATCACGAAGCCGAGTGCTGTCTCGTAGAGCTGCGTCGGATGGACGGACAGAACCTGATTCGGCTGCGCATTGAGGGGTGGTGTGATGCCAAATAGCTCAGTCATGTTCGCGACCGTCGAAGGTGGCGCGCCATGCGGGAAGCTCACTGCCAACGGTCCGTTCCACGGGCGGCCGTAGTCGTCGCCCACGGCCCAGCATCCGGTGCGGCCGACGCTGTACGCCGCCGCGAGAGCGGGCGCGCAGACATCGCTGATGCGTGGAAAGCTGAGGTGCTTTTTCCGGATGACGAGGTAGCAGACGGCGATTCCGCCGATCAGCCCGCCCCAGAATACGAAGCCCGCTCTGCTCACGACCGCGCTGATGTCGTGCATCAGAACCGCGTAATAGAGCTTGCCGCCAAGGAGACCGCCGATGACGGCGGCGAAGACGATATCGCCCATCGGTTCAGGATCGTGGCCTCGGCGCGCGAGCTCCCGTTGAGCGATGATCTGCCCGATGACAAACGCGATGAGCACCGCCAATCCGAAGCCAGTGAGCTGGAGCGGGCCGACATCATATGAGAGCGGCTGGTGGACTATTGAAGCGAAAAGTCTTTGCATTGGGCTTAATTTAGGCGGCGACGAGACCCGGGATAGGGCTCGTCGCGTAGGCGTTGAGGTCGAGACCGGCGCGCTCGCCCTGCTCGAATCTGAAGAAAGCGGCACGGGCGATCATTGCCGCGTTGTCGGTTGCGAGGCGTGGGCTGGGAGTGAAGACAGTAATACCCTCACGCTCGAGTCTCGTTCGCATCGCGTCCGCCAGGGTGCGGTTGCACGCGACTCCGCCGCCCAGCACGACGCGCTGGCGACCGAACGAATTCGCGGCGCGCCAGGTTTTCTCGACGAGAGTCTCGATGATCGAATCCTGGAACCCCCGCGCGATATGCTTCCTGTCACCATCGTCTTTTGAGGCTCGCACGGCATTTAAAACGGCTGTCTTGATGCCGCTGAACGAGAACGCGTAGTAGTCATCATCGCCGACCATGGCATTTTTGCGCAGCATCGGCCGGGCAAACTGAAATCGCTTCGGGTCGCCATCGCGCGCCAGCTCTTCGACGTAGCGGCCACCGGGGTAGGGAAGGCCGAGGAGCTTGGCGACCTTGTCGAACGCTTCACCAGCGGCGTCGTCGCGCGTTGCTCCGAGCAGGCGGTACTTGCCCCACTCCTCTACGTCCAGCAACAGAGTGTGGCCGCCCGAGACCAGCAGCGCCGTGAATGCAGGCACTGCATCGCGGTGCTCGAGCGCCGCCGCGAAGAGGTGCCCCTCCATGTGGTGGATGCCGAGCAGTGGAATGTCGCGCGAGAATGCGAGCGCCTTACCGTAGCTGACTCCGACGAGGAGCGCGCCAACCAGTCCGGGAGTGTTGGTGACGGCGATGGCGTCCAGATCATCCATACTCGTCCCAGCTTCTTCGATCGCGCGCTCGACGACCGGGACAATGCTGGTCAGGTGCGCGCGCGAGGCTATCTCGGGTACCACACCGCCGAATACGCGGTGCACGTCCTGCGAGAGGATCACGAGCGATTTCTGTTTCACTTCGTTGCCCTCGCCCTCGAGGATCGCGGCCGAGGTCTCATCGCATGATGTTTCGATGCCGAGAATCCGGGTCATGCTACTCCGTCCGCTCGGCGAGAAGTCTGTCCACCAGCGCGCGAGACTCGGGAGAATTCCAATCCGTCGCCGACATGAGCTTCTTCCTGATCACCCCGTCCTTGCCGACGATGAACGTCTCCGGGTACCCGCCGATGTCGTAGAGATCGGAGATCTTTCCCTTCGGATCGTGCAGGACCTCGAACGTCAGCCCGTATTGCTTCACGAAGGCGCGAATGGTCGAGTCCGTGCCCGGGTCGTCGATGCTCACCGCCAGGATCTTGAGTCCTTTTGGTCCGTAAGATTTGTGAAGCGCCTCGATGCTCGGCATCTCCACGCGGCAGGGAAGACACCACGTCGCCCAGACGTTGATCATCACCACCTGTCCCCGATAGTCGGCTAGACGCTTTTCGCGCGGAACGGAATCGAGGGTGACAGCCGTGAAGTCCGGCGCCTTGCTTCCGAGCTGGACGGGGAAGATCTCTTTGCGGAGATACTGGCTGGCGCCGTAGGCAATGACGCCCGTGACGCCGAGGACGAGAAGTCCCATTGCGATTTGCTGCCTTCCGGTCATGCTTGTGCCGTGGCGCGCGAGCGCAGCTCTCCGATTTCCGCTTTCGGATTCTTGGCGCCGAAAATCGCGTTGCCGGCGACGAACGTGTCGGCACCGGCTTCCCACACCGACTTGATCGTCTTGCGATCGATCCCGCCGTCCACTTCGAGGAATGCCTTGCTCCCGTTTTCGGCCAGCATCTCCTTAGCGCGCCGAATCTTGTCGATGGATCCCTTGATGAACTTCTGCCCGCCAAACCC
>CAJDUK010000014.1_pt1 | contig 28849 bp, 24 predicted proteins | sample 7390591 | NCBI WGS metagenome assembly CAJDUK01 (sample SAMEA7055672, study PRJEB34461) | soil metagenome | biome: terrestrial ecosystem; feature: Peninsula; material: soil | place: Antarctica | collected 2016
CAGACGCAGCCCGGCGAGCTGGCGGTGCAGATGGGCTACAGAGTCAGCCCGGACACCGTGCTGATCGGGCAACCGTTCAATCTCTTCATCAAGGTCCGCGCCCCGGCGGGCGTGCGATTCGAGTTTCCCAATGGTCCCGACACCACGACGCAGAACGGGATCCGCCCCGTGGAGCTGCGCGGCGAGAAGCTCGTTACCATGCTCGCCGACACCGCCGTCGCGCTCTACCATCTGACCGCGTGGGACATTGGCGTTCAGCCGCTGAGATTTCCGGACGTACGCATCACCTTCGCGGGTCAGGAGCGACGGCTCCCGCTCGGCGGCGCCTCGGTGTTCGTCAAGTCCGTTCTCCCGGCAGACACCTCTCTTCGTGTTCCCAAACCGCCGCGACCAGTCATCGTTCTTCCCGTCTTCAATTGGCTCCTCTGGCTCGCGCTGCTTGCAGCGGCGATCGTCGCTGGGCTGCTGTGGTGGGCGTGGCGCCGTTACCGCAACAAACCGAAAGCTCCGGTCGATCCGTACGCGCGGGCACAGCAGGAGTTCGCGCGGATCGAGCAGCGAGGTTTGCTCGAGGATGGCAATTACCAGGAGTACTACGCGAGCATGGTCGACGTCGTCCGCGAGTACCTGGCGGCGCGGGTTCCGGGCGTCCGGCGCTCGAATACGAGCACCGAGCTTTTGCGCACAATGCAGCCGCGCGACGGAGTCGAGGCCGAGCTGCCGCGGCTGCTCGAGCGCGGTGATCTGGTGAAATTCGCGCGCGTCAAGGTCTCGCTCGAAGAGGCCAGGGATGCAGGGCTCGCACTGCGGGCGATCGTCGATCACGTCGAGACGAGGGTCAATCCGGAATCCCATCCAGCGAAACGCGCTGCCGCCGCAAAGGAGCGCGCGGCGTGAGCGTCTTCGGACTTTTCGAGTTCTACACTCCGGAAGCGCTGTGGCTGCTCCTGTTGCTGCCGGCGTGGTGGATTTGGAGACGACTGCGTCGGAAGGACGCGATCGTGTTCTCGCGCACGTCCGTGCTGGCGACCGGCCCCCATGCGGGGAGCTGGATTCCCAAAGCGATCTTCCTGCTGCGCAGTGTGGCGCTCGCATCGTTCATCGTCGCCCTCGCCCGCCCACGGTCGGGAGCGCACACGGAAACGCAGACGAGCGAGGGCATCAACATCGTCATCGCCATCGATCTTTCGAGCTCCATGCTTGCTCTCGACTTTCGCCCGTACAACCGGATCGAGGTCGCCAAGGACAAAGTCAAACAGTTCATCGCGCGTCGGACCTCGGACCGCATCGGCATCGTCGCCTTCGCGGGCGAGGCGCTCACCCAGGTTCCGCTCACGACCGATTATCAGGTCGTGCAGCAAGCGGTATCGAATCTCCAGGCGGGGCAGTTGGAGGATGGAACCGCGATCGGAACGGCAATCGCCACGGCCGCCAACAGGCTGCGCGATGCACCCGGAAAATCTCGCGTGATGATCGTGGTCACCGACGGAATCAACAATCGCGGGACGATCGAGCCGCTCGTCGCCGCCAAGGCTGCCGCGGCCTATGGAATCAAGATCTACGGCATCGGCGTTGGAAGTCAGGGCATGGCTCCCGTACCTATTGGTCGAAATGCTGCGGGCGGTCTGAATTTTCAGTATCAACTGGTGCAGATCGACGAAGCGCTGCTCACGAACATTGCCCGGATGACCGGCGGCAGGTATTTCCGCGCGCGCGACGCCGCGGCGCTCCAGAACATCTACTCGTACATCGATAGAATGGAGAGAGCCCCGGTCCACTCCAGCACTGTCGTAAGGTATCGAGAGCTGTTTCGCCTGCCTCTGATCCTCGGGATCCTCGCGCTGTTTGCCGAGCTGGCGCTCGTCGCGTGGAAGGCGCCGCTGCCATGACCGGCATAACTGTGTTTCTGCGCTTCATACAGTGGCCGTGGGCGCTGGCGCTCGCGATCATTCTTCCGCTCGTGGCGGCGTGGCTCGTACGGTGGGGGCTTCGCGCCCGCGGGGAGCGTCTGAAACGCCTCGGCACTCCGTCGATGATCGCGCGGCTCGCGCCGTCGATCAGAACCGATCACCCGTGGACCAGAGTCGTTCGCGCTGCGCTTGCCACCTTGCTGCTCGGTATCGCGATCGCCGGCCCGCGTTGGGGTGTAGAGCAGACGGTGGTGAAGCAGCAAGGCGTTGATGTCGTGCTGGCGCTCGACGCATCGAACTCGATGCTCGCCACCGACGAGAAGCCGAGCCGGCTCGGCGCGATGAAGCAGGAGATCAACCGGCTGCGAGATCTTTCGCCCGGTGATCGTTTCGCGCTGCTCGCTTTCGCCGGACGCAGCTACATCCTCACGCCACTCACGGTCGACAACAGCGCCCTCGATCTGTTTCTCCAGAACCTCGACCCGACGATAGTAGGGCAGGGCGGAAGCTCACTCGGCAGCGCGCTTCGCCAGGCGACCAACCTGCTGACGCTCAACAAGTCGCAGGGAGACAAGGCGATTGTGCTCATGAGCGATGGTGAGGGCTTCGACAATGCAGACGAAGTCCTCGCCGAAGCGCGACGCGCCCGCGAGAGGGGGCTCACTGTGATCACCGTGGGGTTCGGAACCACGGAAGGCTCGACGATTCCGATCGTCGAGAATCGTGTCGTAACCCAGAAGCGCGACGAGAACGGCAACATTGTCGTCACGCACTACCAGCCCGATCTGTTGAAGGCGATCACCGACGAAGCGAAAGGCACGTTTGTCGATGCGCGCACGCCCGACCGCGCCGGAAGAATCCGCGCAGCGCTCAACATCCTCCACTCAAATCCCCGGTCGGTCGTCTCCGGCGAGAATCTCGGCGTACAGTACCAATGGTTCGTTCTCGGCGCACTCGTGCTGCTGGCGTTCGACACTTTTGCGCAGACTCGCCGGCGCCGTCGGAGGGCTGCAGCCGCCGCGGCAACGACGGCGACGATGCTCTTGCTCACGACGACGTCCTGTCGGAGAGCGCCGGCCCGCGACAGGCCTGCGATCGCGTTCTACAACACCGGCACCCAGCTGCTGGTGCGTGATTCACTTGCGCCGGCGATTCCACCGCTCACGCGCGCGGCGGATTCAAAGGATGTCGAAGTGCGTCACCACGCACGATTCAATCTTGGCCTCGACTACCTCGTGCAAGGACGCCGCGCCAAGGATTCCGCGGATGCGCCGCTCGACAGCGCGATCTACCGTTATAGGCAGATCCTGGAAGTCGCGGTGGCTGATTCTGACGCGCGATGGAACTATGAGCTAGCCCTCCGACAGAAGAAGGGCGGCGGTGGTGGAGGTGGCGGAGGTGGAGGAGGCGGCGGTGGGGGCCAAAGTCAGAACCCGAGCCCGTCGCCGGCGCAAAGCCAGAATCAGGCGCCCGCTCCCAAACCCGTGCCCGGCATGACACCGCAGCAGGCGGAGGCCGTGCTAAATGCAGCGGAGGACAAGGAGACCGACGTCCAGGGCAAGCGCCAAAAGAAAAACGTCCCGACTCCGCCGAGAGGGAAGGATTGGTAGCTTCCGTATAGGATGCCGTTGATCTCAATTCTACCCGCCGCCGTCGCGGATCAAATCGCCGCCGGTGAAGTGGTCGAGCGCCCGTCCTCGGTCGTGAAGGAGCTGGTCGAGAACTCAGTCGACGCAGGCGCCACGGTCGTCGAGATCTCTCTCGAAGACGGTGGTCGGAAGCTCATTCGAGTCAGCGACGACGGCAGCGGGATGTCAGCCGCCGAATTGCCGCTCGCGCTCGCCCGTCACGGAACCTCCAAGATCAGGAAAGCGTCGGATCTAGTCGGCGTTTCGACCTTTGGCTTTCGTGGTGAGGCGCTGCCCGCAATCGCCTCCGTCTCGCAGTTCGAGATTCAGACATCCGCCTCTGATGGCGAAGGAACCTCGCTCAGAGTTACAGGCGGCCAGATCGCACCCGCTTCGCAGATCGCGAGACGCCGCGGGACGACGGTGTCGGTGAGCCAGCTCTTCTACAACGTGCCCGCGCGACTCAAGTTCCTGCGCAGCGCACGATCCGAATGGAGGAGCGCGGTTGACGCGCTCACGGCGCTGGCTCTGACTCAGCCTGGTGTGCGCATCAATCTGACCCACGACGGTAAGAGCGCGCTGACTCTGCCGCCGGTGTCGAGCGTGCGCTCGCGGCTGGGTGCCATCTGGGGCGGACGCTATGCTGAAGATTTGTTGGATGTAGATGACGTAGCGGGACCTGTTCACACCAGTGGGCTCGTGCAGCGGCCAGCCGATGTCGGAACGTCGACGCGTCGCGCCTTTCTCTCAATCAACGGACGAGCAGTGCGCGATGCCGGGATCGCACGCGCCGTGGAATCTGCGTACCGGTCGACGATCGTCGCCGGCGTGCGGCCGTCATTCTTCCTCAACGTCACCGTTCCCGCTGACGCTGTAGATGTCAACGTGCACCCCGCGAAAGCAGAAGTTCGATTTCGCGATCGGTGGAACACCGAGCGCGCGGTCGAGACCGCGGTGCGCCGCGCCCTCGGCAACTTTGAGAGTGCGGCCTCGCTTGGATTCCGCGGATCGAGTTTCGCTTTCCGTCCCGCCGAGATCGCGCCCAATCCGGGACCCGAGATTTTGCGTCAGGCCGCGGACCGCGATGCGCCTCTGTTCGAAACCGATGGGCCCGCGAGCGCAAGCGACGAGTACGAGTCGGAAGTCGCGATCGCTGAAGTTGCGACTGCGCCCCAAACGATTCCGCCGCTGTTTCAGCTGCGGCGTACCTACATCGCGTTCGAGCACGAAGACGGGTTGGTTCTCGTCGACCAACACTCGGCGCACGAGCGGGTTCTGTACGAGCAGTTCATGAAAGCTCTGGAAAGCGGCGCGGCGCCCGCACAGCGACTCCTCCTTCCGCTGACGCTCCATCTCGGACCCGCGGAAGGTGAGGCGTTCGATTCAAATCGGGAATACCTCGAGCGGCTGGGATTCGAGGTCGAAGGATTCGGCGGCCATACGCTCATCGTCAACACGGTTCCGATGCCGCACCCCCGTTTCGACGCCGAACGCTGCCTGCGTGAGACGCTCGACGCGTTGACCGGTGACCGCGTCGCCGGTACGGCTGCCAAGCACGAGCGCCTCGCCGCCACCGTCGCCTGCAAAGCGGCGATCAAAGCCGGAGAAGAATTGTCAGAGGGGGAGATGCGCTCGCTCTTTGCGGCTCTCCGCGACACGACTCTTCCAGCGCACGATGTGCATGGCCGATCGACGATTGTGCATCTGACGTGGGACGAAGTGGAGCGGCGATTTGGCCGGCGGTAGGATGCGGATCATTTGCGGGCCGACCGCAGCTGGAAAATCGGCAATCGCACTCGAGCTCGCGGAGACGTTCGGCGCGGCGATCGTCAGCGCGGATTCGCGCGCCATCTATTGTGGCTTTGACATCGGAACTGCCAAGCCGACCCGCGAGGAATGTGCGCGAGTAACCCACTATGGAATTGACGTTGCCGAGCCCGATGAGCGTTTCTCCGCGGCACGGTGGGCGACTGAGGCCGACGAATGGATTGAGAGCGCGGGCGAGATCGACAAGGAGCCGGTCGTCGTCGGCGGAACGGGTTTGTACATCAAGGCACTCGTCGAGCCGCTGTTTTCCGCGCCCGAGCTCGATGCTGCGCAGCGACGCGGGCTGGGGCGCGAGCTCGAATCAATGTCTGTCGCCGAGCTGAAGCGCTGGTGCAATGAGCTCGATCCAGCTCGCGCGCATCTGGGTCGCACCCAGCTTGTGCGGGCGATCGAGACTGCGATCCTCGCGGGAGAGCGGATCAGCGAGCTGCACTCGCTCCACAACGCGAAACGGGAGGGGAGCGAGCCAAGCGCTTCGGCCGCCTACCTCGTCGTGGATCCCGGCGCTCGTCTCTCCGCGCGAATCGAGGCGCGCGTAGAAAGAATGCTGGCGAACGGCTGGATTCCTGAAGTTGAAGGACTTGCCAAAAAGATTTCGTCCGATGCGCCGGCCTGGAAGGCGAGCGGCTACTCGGTGATGCGCGACCACGTCGAGGGCAATCTCGATTTGTCATCCGCGAAGGAGCGGGTCATTATTGAGACGCGACAATACGCGAAGCGCCAGCGAACCTGGCTCAGACACCAGCTGCCGCCGGCAGCCGTGACACACGTAAATCCTGAAGACTCTCAAGCCAGAGCGGTTGCGCGAGAGTGGTGGGAGAGAGCTGAGTGAACATTGGCATCACCTGTTATCCGACGTACGGCGGATCCGGCGCCGTTGCGACGGAGCTGGGCATCGCCTTGGCCGATCGTGGACACGAAGTCCACTTCATTACCTACAGGCAGCCTTTCCGGCTGCCATCATTTCTCCCGCGAATCTTCTTCCACGAAGTGGACGTCGGTCGCTATCCGCTGTTCGAGTTTCCTCCTTACGATCTCGCGCTGGCGGTCCGGATGCACGAGGTGGTCAGGACTCACGGACTCGAGCTGCTCCACTGCCATTATGCCATTCCCCACGCGACGAGCGCCTGGATCGCGCGCGAGATGCTGCGCGAAACCGGTGAAGACGTCCATTTGATTACGACGCTCCACGGAACCGACATAACTATCGTTGGTCAGGATCCGTCCTTCTATCCAATCACCAAATTCTCGATCGGGAAATCGGATCGGATCACGGCGGTGTCGGAGTATCTCCGTGAGGAAACCTGCCGCGCCTTCGGTTGCGACGGGCTGGAGATCGATGTCATCCACAATTTCATCGATCCCGATATCTACAACCGCGAGAAGTACCCACCGCTGCTCAAGAATCAGTTCGGAGCGTCGAAGCCAATTCTCATGCACGTATCGAACTTCCGAGCGGTAAAGCGCGTGCGCGATGTAGTGCGAATCTTCGCGGAAGTGAATCGCGAGCTTCCATGCGTGCTTGTTATGGTGGGCGACGGCCCCGATCGACCCGCCGCCGAAGAAGAAGCGCGAATGCTGGGCGTGGAGCACTCGGTCTCGTTTCTCGGCAAGCTCGATCAGATCGCGCCGCTGCTCGCCGCTGCCGATCTGTTCCTCCTCCCGACCCAGAGCGAATCGTTCGGATTGAGCGCCCTCGAGGCGCTCGCGTCGGGCGTTCCCGTGGTCGGGTCGAACGCGGGCGGCCTTCCAGAAGTCGTGCGCGATGGTGAGACCGGCATTCTGTGTCCGGTCGGCGACATCCCCGGCATGGCCGCGGCCGCGCTCGAGATCCTTCAGAATCCCAAGCGTTGGTCGGAGATGAGCAAGCTCGCGAGCAGGGACGCGCGGGAGCGCTTCTCCCGTGACGCCATCGTCACGCAGTACGAATCGCTGTACCAACGATCACTTCCCATCCACCAATCATGACACCCCTACAAGCGATCGCACTCGGCATCATTCAGGGACTCTCGGAGTTTCTGCCAATCAGCAGCTCGGCGCATCTCGCGCTGGCGCCATGGCTCTTCGGCTGGGAGGATCCCGGCCTCGCCTTCGACGTCGCTCTCCACTTCGGGACGCTGCTCGCGCTGCTCTGGTATTTTCGGATGGAATGGCTCGCGCTCGTTCGCGGGGCGGTCGGCATCGTCACGACTGGGCGGATCGAAACTCCGGAGAAGCGGAAGGTGATTCACCTGATCGTTGCAACAATTCCCGGCGCTATTGGCGGTTATCTCCTGCAATCCAGGGCCGAATCCGCATTCCGGAGCCCCCAGCTTATCGCGATCGCTCTCATCGCGATGGGAGTCGTGCTCTGGCTGGTCGACAAGCTCGTCGACCAGGCCCGCGTGCTAGGTGAAATGCGCTGGGTCGACGCGATTCTCATCGGTCTGTCTCAAGTAGTCGCGCTCATTCCGGGCGTGTCGCGCTCGGGCTCGACGATTACCAGCGGTCGCGGCCTTCGCTTCGATCGCGAGAGCGCAGCTGAATTCAGCTTTCTCATGAGTGGGCCGATCATCGCGGCGGCCATCATAGTCGAGGCTCCGAAGGCATTGGCCCAGGGTGGCCTCACGAACGAGATCATGTCGGGAGTGCTCGCATCCGCGATCAGCGGTTGGCTCGCGATCTCGATTCTCATGCGCTACATCAGCAGGCACAGTTACGGAATCTTCGCCTTCTATCGCGTTGCGCTCGGCATTGCCGTCCTGGCGGTGATCTACGCGCGAGGCTAGCACTGCACGATTCGACGGCGCAACCGCCGAGGAGTTGAGGCTAGCACTGCACGATTCGACGGCGCAACCGCCGAGGAGTTGGAGCGCGTGCTCGACGTCCCGCGAGTGGAGCTCCTGGAATCGACGACGTCAACACTCGACGTCGCGCACCGGATCGCCGCGGAAGGAGCGCCCGCCGGCACTCTTGTCGTTGCGAACGAGCAGACGGCGGGGCGGGGCAGGGGCGGGAAAAGTTGGCAGTCGTCTCCGGGAACAGGGATTTGGCTCACTCTCATCGAGCGTCCCGCTAGTTCGTCGGGGCTCGAAGTACTGTCACTCCGCATCGGACTCGCCGCGGCGGAAGCCCTCGACCGCTTTGCCCCCGAGCCGATTCGTCTCAAGTGGCCGAACGATCTTTACGTCGATCGTGGCAAGCTCGCCGGGATCCTCGTCGAAGCCAGATGGCGCGAAGGATCGGTGGAATGGGTCGCGATCGGACTCGGCGTCAACGTGAGCGCGCCTCTGGAAGTCCAGAATTCGGCGGGCCTCGAACCAGGTACTGATCGTGTCGACGTTTTGGGTGAGCTGGTGCCGGCGCTTCGCGCCGCGGCGCTAGTTAAGGGACCGCTTGACGCGACCGAGCGTGAAGAGTTCAACGCCCGTGACATGGCTCGCGGAAAGGCATGCGTGCAGCCTGCCATTGGACGCGTCGCGGGAATCACTCCCACTGGCGAGCTGTTGATCGCGCTGGCAGACTCCGTTGTTCCGTTTCGGTCCGGCTCACTCGTATTACGGGATGCTCAATGATCGTCGTGTTCGACGTCGGCAACTCTGAAATCACCATTGGAATCTTCGACGGAGAGAGCCTCGTCGCCCACTGGCGGCTTACCACCGCCGCTCCAAGAACGGCGGACGAGCTCGCGCTTCTAATAAGGTCGATAACAGGCGAGACGATTCCGTCCCCGGATGCGAAGACGGGCTCCGCGATTTGCTCGGTTGTCCCCGCAATCACGCCCGTCCTGGCCGAAGCGTGCGAGATGTGCTTCGGGCGAAAGCCGGTGGTAATCGATGCGCGCGCCAAGCTCCCGATCAAGCTGGACGTCGAAGAGCCATTCACTGTGGGCGCGGACCGGATTGCCAACACTCTGGCCGCGAGCCGGCTTCACAAGAGGGACGCGATCGTGGTGGACCTGGGGACCGCGACCACCTACGACTGCATCACCGCAGACGGCACGTTCCTGGGCGGGGTCATTCAGCCCGGAATAATGATCTCCGCTGACACACTTTTCCGGCGCACGGCGCAGCTTCCGGCGACCGACATCGTGCCCCCGAAAAAGGTGATCGCCCGTCGTACCGATGAATGCATTCGGGCGGGGGTCCTGTACGGCGCGGTCGATTCGATCGATGGGATCGTCAGGCGAATCAAGAAGGAGTGGCCAGGGAAGAAGGCCCCCATGGTCATTGCCACGGGGGGGATGGCAGAGGCGATTAAGCCCCATTCCGCCGAGTTGGAGCTGGTTGACCCCTTCCTGACGCTAAAAGGGATCCGAATCGGCTACGAGCTGCTGGCCCCCTGACCGTTGGGGAAGGCCGGGCTTCCGGCCGGGCTTTTCTGGGTTGACTCGGTCGCCCAATGCGGGTAACTTGAACGCTTAGCACTCACGTCCATCGAGTGCTAACAGAAGTACTTCCCTACCACCCGCCACTATTTCAGCAGAAGGGCAGCTAACTATGGCCACAAAAACACAAACCAGCACCAAGGTCGCACCCCTCGCGGATCGCGTCGTCATCAGAGCGCTCGAGGACACGGAGAAAATGCGCGGCGGACTGTTCATCCCGGACACGGCGAAGGAAAAGCCGCAACAGGGTGAGATAATCGCCGTCGGACCTGGCCGTTACGAGAAGAACGTGCGCGTCCCGATGGAAGTAAAGGTCGGAGACAAGGTTCTTTACGGAAAATACAGCGGCACCGAAGTGACGATCGAGACCGAACAGTATCTGATCCTGCGCGAGTCCGACGTGCTCGCCATCGTCAACTAACCAGACACCTAAAGAGCGATCATATGGCAGCCAAGGAACTACACTTTAATACCGATGCGCGCGCGGCTCTCAAGCGCGGCGTCGACCAGCTCGCCGAGGCGGTCAAGGTTACGATGGCGTAACCGTCGCCAAGGAAATCGAGCTCTCGGATGCACTCGAGAACATGGGCGCCCAGATGGTGAAGGAAGTCGCCACCAAGACCAGCGAGCTTGCTGGGGATGGAACCACGACGGCGACCATTCTCGCCCAGGCCATCTTCCGCGAGGGCCTGAAGAACGTCACCGCCGGTGTCAATCCCATGGCGCTTAAGCGCGGTATCGACGCCGCGGTCGCAGCCGTCGTCGAAGAGCTCAAAAAGATGAGTCTTCCCACCAAGGGCAAGAAAGAGATCGCCCAGGTCGGCTCCATCTCCGCCAACAACGACAAGGAGATCGGTGACCTGATCGCCGAGGCGATGGAGAAAGTCGGCAAGGACGGCGTCATCACGGTTGAAGAGGCGAAGGGCCTCGAGACGACGCTGGAGACCGTGGAAGGAATGCAGTTCGACCGCGGATACCTGTCGCCGTATTTCGTCACCGACCCCGAGAAGATGGAAGCGGTCCTTGAGGATCCTCTCATCCTCATTCACGACAAGAAGATCTCCTCGATGAAGGACCTCCTCCCGATTCTCGAGAAGGTCGCGCAGCTGGGCAAGCCTATGCTCATCATCGCCGAAGACATCGAGGGAGAAGCGCTGGCGACTCTGGTAGTCAACAAGCTCCGTGGCACTCTCCGCGTAGCCGCGGTGAAGGCTCCGGGCTTTGGTGATCGCCGGAAGGCAATGCTCGAGGACATCGGCGTGCTAACGGGCGGCCAGGTGATCTCCGAGGAGCTCGGCCTCAAGCTCGAGAACGCGGTCGTGACCGACCTCGGCCGCGCCAAGCGGATCGTCGTCGACAAGGAGACCACCACACTCATCGATGGTCAGGGCGACGAGGACAAGATCAAGGGTCGCATCAAGGAGATCAAAGCCGCGGTCGAGAAGACGACTTCCGACTATGATCGCGAGAAGCTCCAGGAGCGTCTGGCCAAGCTTGCCGGTGGTGTGGCGGTGATCAACGTCGGTGCACCCACCGAGAGCGAGATGAAGGAAAAGAAGGCGAGAGTCGAAGACGCGCTTCACGCGACCCGCGCCGCAGTCGAAGAGGGAATCGTTCCGGGCGGTGGTGTCGCGCTCATTCGCGCGCAGAAGGCGCTCAAGACCCTCAAGCTCGCGGAAAGCGACGAGCAGATCGGTGTCGACATCATCCGTCGCTCGATCGAGGAGCCGATGCGGATAATCGTGCAGAACGCGGGCGGGGAAGCCTCGATCGTGGTCGAGAAGATCCGCCAGTCGAAGGACAACAATTACGGCTACAACGCGCTCACAGATCAGTACGAGGATTTGGTCGCCGCTGGTGTCATCGACCCGACCAAGGTCACGCGGACCGCGCTGCAGAACGCGGCGTCGATCTCGGGCCTTCTGCTCACGACCGAAGCATTGATCGTCGAGAAGAAAGAGCCGGCCGGAGCAGGCGCTTCGGGCGGTGGTTCCCCGGGAGGTATGGGCGGGATGTACTAGCCTTCGGAGCATCGAAGTAGCTGCAGGATCGGCGGAGGTCGCGAAAGCGGCCTCCGCTTTGTTTTGGTCCCGCAAAAGTTGCGGACGACACCCGCGCCGTGCACCTTCATCGCCGGGGCGTCGGCGGGGTTCCTCTATCGGCGATTTTTCGCGAGAAACCGAACGGTTTGACCAGGGAGGGGCATCACCCAACCCGCCCGCGGCTGGAGTGAGCGGCGCAGGCTGCCAACGAACAAGTGCATGTCCGTCACGCGGCTTAGTCGCGGACGCCGAGTTGCCGGGCGAAAGAACGATTCCCAGTGCGTAACCATTACGCCTTTCGGTTTCAGGATCCTCAAAAGACTGTCTGGGGCGGCTTTGACGTAGGACGATGTCGCGGCGCAGAGTACGGCTAGATCCACATCCCCGGCCGCCAGGAGTCGAGCTGATGGAAATCCCAGCGGCGGCTTGCTGGGCGCGTCTTCGAAGTAGATCCGAAAGATTGTGCGGCGCGGCGTCTCGGAAAGCACGTCGATGAGAAACGCATACGGCTCGCCGAGTTTCCAGTCGTCGGCCATCTTCGGCAGGGTGTCCATGTCGCGCGAGACTCGAGACTTTTCCTTCGGCGAACAAATATGGCCAGCCCCCAATCTTGACCGTGGGCGCGTGATCAGCGATGACCGCCATGAAGCGAAAAGCGCTATCCGGGGAGTAATACCACGCGCCGTCATGCTTGGAGTCACCGGCACTATCTGCCGGAATGGGCACGAGCCTGTCGGGCCTCGATCGAAGCATCGCGTCGCCCATCAGCATATGACGAATGGAAGGGCCGCCGTAAATGAGGGCTGATCTCGTGCGGTGGGTCGCGATGTAGGGCACGTCGAGCAGATGGTCGTAATGCCCGTGGCCAACAAGAATCACCGATGCGCGATCGGCAGATCTCGGCAGCAAACGCTCGATCACCGCGGTATCGGGTGCAATGGGTCTGCCTATCAGCCACCGAAGCACGCCGGGACGCCAGTCCATGAGTGGCGGATTGCTGAAGAACGGCGCCGTGAGAAGCGCATGCCCGTCATGCTCGACAAGTATCCCGGAGATGCCGAGGTAAGTGACCGAGACCTGATCGCGCAAATCTCCGCAACTCGCGGGTACGCACCCGACAGCGTGTGGCGCCGATACGAACTGGTGCCGAATGATCGTCTCGGGCCCGCAGCCCGCAACGAAAATCAGTGCGCTCGCTAGCGCTCCTAGCTCAAGCCCAGTTGCGCGAGGCACTGGCCGAACCTCGGGTCTGAGCTGAGACGTTCGTACAACGGAAACCGAATGCCGAGTCCAAGCACGCAACTTCTCTCCGCGCAGGCTTTGCCCAGCCATTCGAAGGCGTTGTCCCGCTCGTCCAGTCCGGCGTAGATCCAGGCGAACAGCACAGGCGCGACGTACATCTTTTGTGAGCGCTGATTGAGCTCCTCCAGTATTGCGAGCGCAGACTCTCTTTCCCCGGCCATCGCGTAGACCGCGCCGAGCATTCCTCGCAGAAAGTTCACGTCGGGCGAGCGTTTGACTCCCCGCTCGGCGTGCCCGATCGCTTCCTTGTACATGCCCTTCGCGGCGTACGAAAGACTTATCCCCATCAACCCGAGGAAAGAGCCCGGATCCCTCTCCAGCGCGCGCTGGAATTCTGCGATTGCCTGGTCGTACTGCCGGCCATGATACGATACCAGAGGAACAATCCCGTTCGTCGCGGGCGAGAGCGGATCCAGCTCGTAAGCAATTTGCGCTGCATCCGCCGCTTCTCTCTGTCTTCCGCTGGTGGCCAGCAGCCACGCGTAGAAGAAGTGAGCTAGCGCATAACGTGGATTGAGATCTATCGCATGAAGCAGCGTTGCCTCCGCGGCTGACCAGTTCCACCCCAAAAGGTGCACGACGCCGAGCGAGGTTCTGGTCTCGGCCAGCTCGGGAGCGAGCTCGACGGCACGAGTCGCGGCAGCGAGCGCTTTCGGAACAGCAACTGACGGCGGAAGAAAAGCGTAGAGGCCGGGAATGCTGTAGCCCTCTGCGAGTCCGTGATACGCCAGCGCGTAATGCGGATCCTTGGCAATGGCGCCCTCGAAGTAGCCGAGAGCTTTCTGCGTCATGCCGCGGATGTTCCAGCGGTACCAGCAGAATCTTCCTCGCAGGTAAAGCTCGTAAGCCTCGACGTTCTCCGTGTGCCGTCTTCCAAGAGCGGCGTCCTGGCTCGCCGTGAGCTTCACCTTCAATCGGTCTACAATCGTCCGCGCGATCTCGTCCTGGATCTGAAACACATCCTCGACTTCCCGGTCGTAGCGCTCGGACCAGAGGTGGTAGCCATCGCTGGCGTTGATCAGCTGCGCCGTGATTCGCACTCGCGAGCCGGCCCGGCGCACGCTTCCTTCGAGAACGTTTTTCACGTTCAGCCGCCGCCCGACTTCCGCGATGTCCAGCGACTTTCCCTTGAGCGCGAAAGACGATGTGCGGGACGCGACCTTCAGGCTCGGAATGCGAGTCAGCGCATTCAGGATCTCTTCGGTGATGCCGTCGGAGAAATACTCGTTGTCGGCATCGGCGCTCATGTTGGCGAACGGAAGCACTCCAATCGACGGCGGTTCGATTTCCCGCACCACGGAGCTCGAGGGGCCCGGCGTATGGTACTGTCTCGAGTCGGACCGAATAGGATCGGAGCTGATCTGAACGCCTCCCATCGTGGTGACCGCGCGCGGATCGTAGGAGGTATGGGCCGACAGCGCGCGGACGAGATCCTCGGCCGAGCTGTATCGGTCGGCGGGATCGCGCTCGAGCGCCTTGTTTACGACGGCGTCGAACCACGGCGGTACCTCTTTTCGCGACGCCGAGGCACGCGGGGACGGTTCGGTGAAACGCTTCACGAATCCATCTTTTCCGCCGAAGGGAGGCTTGCCCACGACCATCTCGTATAGGGCCACGCCCAGACTATAGATGTCGCTCCGGCCATCCAGCTCACGGTCGCCCATCAGTTGCTCGGGACTCATGTACGCCGGAGTCCCCGGGCCCCCCATTCCGGTTCTGGTGAGCTGCTGCTGAACACCCCCGACGTCGATGGCCCGCGCTATTCCGAAATCAGCGACGACGGCGTGACCGCCCGACAACAGAATGTTCTCCGGCTTGATATCCCGGTGAATGATTCCCTGGCCATGCGCGTACGCCAGCGCGTCGGCGACTTCGCAGCCGATTCGCGCCGCGACTTCGATCGGCAGCTGCCGCTCACGAGACAAGCGGACGCGAAGACTCTCGCCGCTGACGTAGGGCATCACGTAGTAAAGCATGGCCTGCACGTGCCCGGAATCGTGGAGCGGCAATATGTTGGGATGCTGCAAGCGAGCGAGCATGCGGATCTCGCGGATGAAGCGGATCTCGCCAGCCTGCGATGTCGGATCAGCGTTGAGGACTTTGAGGGCTACCCGCCTCTCGAGCCGGGCGTCGTGGGCAAGGTAGACGGTGGCGAATGCGCCTTGGCCGATCTCCCGCTCGATCTCGTACCGGCCGGCCAGGGCGGCGCGCAGTGGGGCAAGCGTATCCTCCGGCGCGGAAGGAGGTGTCAAACTACCCCCCACACCGTCTTACAAGCTACCAAGATTGAGCACGAGAATTTGGTTGAACCCATGCCTGAGCCTACGTCCGCAAAAGCTGCGCAAACATAAGCTTACGCGGTCGGTAGAGCCATAGTTGCGCGATGGGGCTGGCCCTACGAGAGGCGCTCCGCTAGTCCGTGATTGTCAGGACAACCGGCGTGTTGAGGTAGACCGTCTTCTCTTCGCGGCGCGAGTGCAGGATCCGCCAAAACCAGTTCTCCTCGCGGGGCTGGCCACCGTGCTCCATGATCAACTTGGCCAGCTCGGCAACTTCCTCGGGATGCATGCGAAGGCACCCGTGCGAAGCGGCGGAGCCGAGACTCTCGACAGCATCCGTCCCGTGGATGTAGTAGTCGGGCTCCTGAAAGAAGATCTTGACGACTTTCATCGGGTTTCCCGGGTCGCCCGGCCCCTTCGCCGTTTTGCCCTTGGCCCAGTCGGAGCCCGGCGGCGGCTTCCAACTCGGATTCCAAATGATCTTCCTGATGCTGAAGGTCCCTACCGGAGTCGGATACCCATCCTGACCGATCGCCACTGCGAAAGTCTTGAGCGTGCTATCCGCGCGCTGGGCAACGAGCATGCGCGAGGTGAGATTGGCCTTGAGCACCAGCGGCGCTTCGGCCACTAGCGGCTGCGCAGTCGTCGTGTCCCTGCCGGCGGTCGCAGCGGTACGGGGCAAGTCGATCTGGGCGGCCGCGACGTCGGCGACGAGCGTCGCGGCGAGTATGACGAGCAGTCCAAGAGTCTGACGAGAAAGGGGCATTTTGGAGTCGTGGTTCATAGATGAGTCGATTGGCCGCTACATATGATTACAAATGCCGTTCCACCGCGATTTGACCCCTGCTGGCCTGGGCTGCCGGCGGTCTGCATTTTTTGGCACTGGTTCTTACCCACAGCCTACGGTCACGTTTAAATGGCGCACCCGCACACGACTCTTCTCCTGATCGCTAGTGCCGCGATCGCTGGCTCACCAGGGCCGCTCGCATCCCAAAGTCTCGACCCTGCGCTGTATTCGACGCTCGAGTGGCGCATGATCGGGCCATTTCGCGCTGGACGCACTATCGGCGCGGCCGGGGTCCGCGGGCAACCGAACGTCTTCTACGTTGGAGTCAACAACGGAGGCGTATGGAAGACCACCGACTACGGTCGCATCTGGACGCCGATTTTCGATGCGCAGCCAACGGGGTCCATCGGAGATCTCGCTATCGCTCCGTCGAACCCGAACGTGATCTACGTCGGGAGTGGGGAAGGAGTCCAGCGCCCCGACCTCTCTACGGGCGACGGCATCTACAAGTCGACTGATGCTGGTAAGACCTGGCGGCATCTCGGCCTTCGAGACGGACAACAGATCGGCGGAGTGATCGTCGACCCGCGCGATGAGAATAGGGTGTTCGTCGCGGTGCTCGGCCATCCGTACGGGCCGAATCCTGAGCGCGGCGTGTACCGCTCGACCAACGGGGGTGAGACGTTCGAGCGCGTGCTGTACAAGGACGAGAACACGGGAGCGGCGCAGGTTGGATTCGACCCCGTGAATCCGCAGATCATCTACGCGGCGTTGTGGGCCGGCCGGCAAGGACCGTGGGAGAATTCTTCCTGGAACGGACCATTGAGCGGATTGTTCAAGTCGATTGACGGTGGCACGACCTGGCGTCAGCTAGTTTCGGGACTGCCAACAACGGCGCAAGGTCTGGGAAGAATCGGGTTCACGATTGCGCCGAGTGATTCACGCCGGCTGTACGCCACCGTAGACGCGCCGACATTGGGTGGCATCTATCGTTCGGACGACGCCGGTGAGACCTGGCGCCGCACCAATTCGGAGGTCCGGGTGTGGGGACGCGCGTCCGACTTCGCCGAGGTGAAAGTCGATCCGCGAAATGCGGACATCGTGTATTCCGCGAATACTTCGACCTATCGGTCTGCCGATGGTGGCAAGACTTTCACGGCGATAAAGGGCGCACCCGGCGGTGACGACTACCATCGAATCTGGATCAATCCGGAAAATCCGGACATCATGCTGATCGCGAGCGATCAGGGCGCGACGATCACGGTCAACGGCGGCAAGACCTGGAGCTCATGGTACAATCAACCGACGGCGCAGTTCTATCACGTGATCACCGACAACCGGATACCGTATTGGGTCTACGGCGGACAGCAGGAGAGTGGCTCGGTTGGAACGACCAGTCGTGGTGACTACGGGGCGATCACCTTTCGGGATTGGTATCCGGTTGGGGTCGAGGAGTACGGTTACGTCGCGCCCGATCCTCTTGATCCGAATATCATCTACGGCGGCAAGATCTCGCGGTTCGACCACCGGTCGCGCGAGGTGCAGGACATTACCCCGGAGACAGTGCGATCCGGCAAATACCGCTTCCTTCGCACGGCGCCCGTAATTTTTTCGACTGTTGATCCGCACACGCTCTATTTCGGATCGAACGTGTTGTTCAAGACGACGAACGGCGGCCACAGCTGGGACGTCATCAGTCCCGACCTCACGCGCCAGACCTACGACGTTCCGCGAAGCTACGCGATGTACACGGACGGGAATCTCGATCGCGCAAAAAATCGGGGAGTGATCTACACGGTCGCGCCGTCGTTTCGAAACGTCAGCACGATCTGGACAGGCTCGGACGACGGATTCATTCAGCTAACCCGAGACGGTGGAAAGACGTGGACCAACGTCACGCCGAGCGTGCTCACCCCCTGGAGCAAGGTTTCGCTGATGGAGGCGTCGCACTTCGATGACGAATCCGCGTACGCCGCGATCAACCGCTTCAAGCTCGATGACTTGCATCCACACATCTACCGGACTCGCGACGGCGGACGGACGTGGAGAGAGATCGTCAACGGAATCCCCGACAACGAGGTCGTGAATTCCGTCCGGGAGGATCCGGTGCGTCGCGGTTTGCTGTTCGCGGGAACCGAGCGTGCGGTCTATTTCTCGCTAAACGACGGCGAACAGTGGCAGCCGCTTCGTCTCAACATGCCCGCGACTTCCATCCGTGATCTTGTGATCCACGACGACGACATCGTGGTCGGAACACATGGGCGGTCGTTCTGGATCCTCGACGACATGACTCCGCTGCGTCAGCTCGATTCCAAAACTACGAGTGGCGCCTCGTACCTGTTCAAGCCGAAGCTGACCTACCGGTTCCGGCGCGACAAGTGGACCGACACTCCGCTGCCCCCCGAGGAGCCTGCTGGTAAGAATCCGCCCGACGGCGCCATCATTCATTACCACCTGGCGTCGGCCGCAACGTCGCCGGTCGTGCTCGAGATCGTCGATGGAGCGGGGCGAGTATTGCGCACCTTCTCGAGCGCTGATTCAATCGAAGCGGTTGAGCCCGATCTCAACGTTCCTACTTATTGGATCCGCCCACCGCAGCGTGTATCAACCGATCCCGGCACACATCGCTTCGTTTGGGATCTCCACTACGCGCCGCCCAAAGTCCTCGGCCACGAGTATCCGATCTCCGCAATCTACGGCGATACCCCGCGCCATCCGCTCGGGCCCGCCGTCTTGCCTGGCGTCTATACAGTCAGACTTACCACGAGCGGACGCACGTACACCCAACCGCTCACCGTGAAAATGGATCCGCGCGTGCAGATATCCGCGGCTGGGCTCAAGCTCCAGCACGACATCGGTGTCCGCATGAACGATGCGATCAGTCGCGATTTTGAGGCGCTTAGCCAGTTACGGGCTCGACGCACCCTGCTCCGCACGCAGCGCGAAGGCGCCAAGGCCGGGGAGATCGCCGATTCTCTGGCGGCCCTCGACAGTCTCCTCGTCGGCATAGAGAGTGGAGTGCGAGGGAGCACTGCCGAGAACCTCGTGAGGCTCAACGAGGAGCTCGCGGGAATTCTCGCCAACGTCGAAGGGGCCGATGCCGAGCCGACGACTCAGGTCGTGGCGGCCGCAGCTGATCTCGAACGGGCACTCACCGCCGTGGTCGCACGCTGGTCCGAGGTTCGGCGTACGCGCTTGCGAGGGAATTAGCGGTAGATTTCAGGAGACATGCGTGCGACGCGGCTTCACACCTGCCCTGTAGCGTTCGGAGAATGAGATGACCACCAGCAAAGAAACCGAGTGGATGAATCATCCGAGGCTGCGCAAGCTCGTCACCGCGGTGAACGAACTGACTCTCGCGGAGCGGATCACGCTGGTCAAAGGTCTGGTGCCCGCAATCGCCGACGAGCTGTCTGACACCGAGTACGAAAAATTCGTCGCCGCGATCCGGCTAAAGGGAGAACGCTTCCACGAGGCGCAAGCGCATCCGGGCGAGGGCAGGGCAGAGCGGAAGGTCCCGGGCGAGCGCGACGTCGAGGGGCGGTGAGGCGAGCGACACCATGAACCTGGTTTGGATACTCGGAATCCTGCTCGGCGCGGCGCTGGTATTCGCGCTTTACGCCGGTAACAACCGCCGGAAGCCCTGAGCTAGATCCCCAACGCGAGCTGGACGGGAGCGCTCGCAACGCCTCTGCTCGTGCCGGCTGTAAAAGGCCCCGCGACTCTGTCCTGCGAGGAGGCGGTTAGCCGCCCCTTGAAACGCGCCCTGCGCAGAGCGTCGCCGACCGTGTTCAGGGCTGTGCGTGGATTGTTGCACTTCTCGCTCAAATGCGCGAGCACGATGTTGTTCAGCCCCACATGGATGCTCTGACTCGCGGTTTGCGCCGCAACGCGATTGCTCAGATGCCCGAAGTTGCCGCCGATGCGCCTTTGTAGCGATGGGGGGTACGGACCGGCACGCAACATCCCCTCGTCATGGTTCGCCTCGAGCACGAGCATGTCCAGTTTGTCGAGCGCCTTCGAGACGTTTTCCGTGACGTGGCCGAGGTCGTAGATGATTCCCGCCCTGACGCCTTCACCAAGCGACGTCACTATCACGCCAATCGGCTCGTTGGCGTCGTGAGATACCGGAACCGTCTCCAGATAAAAGTCGCCGACGACGACGGTGCTCTTCCGCGGTGTGAGAATTGTCGCGAGCCCCGCCCAGTCCGGGCACATCATCCTTGTTCCGGCGGTCGAGACGATGGTCCAGCCCCACTTGCGCGTGGCGGCTGCGACTCCCTTCACGTGATCCGAGTGTTCGTGGGTCACGACGACGGCCTCGATCGATTCTGGTGCAACACCAGCGACGGCGAGCCTGCGCTTGAGAACACGCGGCGCGAAGCCGGCATCGATGAGTATCCGCGAGCGCGCCGTCTCAATGAGGACTGCGTTGCCGCTACTTCCACTCCCAAGAACCCACAATTTCATCAGGTGCTCCAACGCCTCTTGTGCGCTTCAGTCAGCTGCTTGCTCGCCTTGTCACCGAGCTCAACATGTCGCCGGGCCATCGCGCGTCCGGCAACCACGAGAAACTTAGCGACGTCGTACGTCTCGAACGGCTCAGCCGTTCCCCATGCGAATGGCGGTATCACCTTCGGAGGAGTGTTCGCTCCGAAGACATTTGCGCCGGCTCCCATGACTGTGCCGGTGCTCAGCATGGTTCCGATTCCGGTCTTGGCGTGATCGCCGAACAGTGTTCCCAGAAATTGTTGTCCAGTGGTTCTGACGCCAGTCGGAGTCCAGATCTGGACAGGGCCATACGTGTTCTTCAGGTTGCTCGTCGTCGTCAGCGCGCCGAGGTTGACCCAGCGTCCCAGGTACGAGTGGCCAACAAATCCGGCGTGGCCTTTGCTGCTGTGACCGAGGACGATTGAATTGCTGAACTCGCCGCGAACCTTGCAGTGATCACCAATCGAGGACAAGGCGACGCGGTCGCCGAGTATCTGAGAGTCGCGCCCCACCGCCACCGGCCCAATGAGGTGCGTGAAAGGCGCGACGACAGTGCCCTTTCGTATGAGGATCGGTCCCGCGGACGCATCGAGAACTACGTGCGGTCCGATTTGGGCGCCTTCTTCGATGAAGACCTTTTCGTTGCCGATCACCGTCGCATCCGTCAGCGCGGTCGCGTCGAGTGTTTTGGCGCGGCGAGGAATGTCTTCCGCCAATTGCTCGGGCAGCGTGGCGATGAAATCCCACACTTCGTTGATCCACCTTCCCGCGATCTTGCGTCCGCCGAGGCTTGTCTGGATGGCGCCGATGTCGATCGAGCCATCGGCGAATTGCGAGACGGGCAGAGCCCGGGCGAGGCGCACGGCACATGCTGCGCCTTCGCACATCAGCAAGTCGAATCGATCAACTGCCAAGTCGAGCGGGATGACGCACCGCGTGTTCACGATGATCGACCCTGCGGGAATCTCCGATTTCGGAGCGACAGCAGGAGGCGCTTTGCCCTCCTCGAAGTGCGCGAGGTGCTTGGAGCTGATGAATCCGGCGCTCTCGAGCGACGTCGCGCGCTCCCACCGTTTCCGAATGAGCGAGGTACCCGCGCGCAGCTCCGAACCCGGACGCGTCAGAGCAAACGGCTCGAACTGCCGCGCACGCGTGTCGTCGTAGAAGTAGATGGCGCTCATGATTCCCCCAGGTTGGCGGCCGAGAGCGATTCAACCAGTCTCTTCAAATCCGAGGCCCGCTCGGTCGTAGTCACAAGAGTCAGCCCGTTGTGTGTCACTACGACAAGATCATTCACCCCGTACAGGACGACCTGGCCAGACTCCGCGTGAACAACGTTGTCGGCGGAGTCGAGCAGATGCGCATCTCCGCTGGTCACGTTTCCAAACTCGTCCCTGCTGCGCACGCGACTTAGAGCCGCCCAGGTCCCGATGTCGTCCCAGCCGAAGTCTCCGGGCACCACCATTACTTTTTCGCTGCGCTCGAGCACACCGACATCCACCGACACCGGCATGACAACGCTCCCGAAGAACTTGGAAGCGTCCGCTTTGCTTCCGTGACGGAGCGCCGCGGCTAGCTCGGGCGTATGCTGGTCGAGCTCCTCCAGAAAATCTCCCACCCGCCAGACGAAGATCCCCGAATTCCAGAGATACCCATTGCTCCGCATTTCGTCGGCGCGCACGCGATCTGGTTTTTCGACGAACCGTTTGACTCGTGATGGGTCACCGGACTCGCTCTCCGGCTGGATGTAGCCGAACCCTGGGTCCGCGCGGGTAGGGACGATTCCCACCGTCACAAGTGAGTGCGTCTTGACCGCCAATGCCTCGGCGCGAAGAAGAGTTTCCCTGAATCGCGCGTCGTCGCCGATCGCCCAATCGGCATGGACGCAGATCATCGTCGCGTCATCGCCATCGCGATCCTTGATTGCCAGCGCTGCCCACGCCAGCGCCGCGGCGGTTCCGGCTGGATGGGGCTCGGCGATAATGTTTTCTCGCGGGATCGCCCCAAGAAGCTTGCGAATCGGCTTCGTCAACCTGGCGTTCGTGAGGATCAGCGTGTGCGCCGGGTCCACGATCGCGCCGAGGCGATCAACCGTGTCGTGCAGAAGCGGTTTCTCCGTTACCAGCGGCAGCAGCTGTTTAGGACGCTCAGGCGTGCTGAGCGGCCAGAATCGTGAGCCGACTCCGCCGGCGAGAACGACCGCCCAGCGGCTCACTCGGCGATTATTCCCGCTTCGTCAGGCGCTCCGGTGAGACGCGCGACGAGCGCGTAGAGTTTTTTGGGGCTGAACGGCTTGGTGAGAAACTGGGTGGCACCCAGCTCCAGCGCGTCACGCTCGTGCTTCGCTTCACCACCGGCGGTGAGAATGATGCACGGCAAGGATTTGAACTTCTCCTGCTCGCGGATTCGTTTGAGAACATCGAGCCCGCTCAACTTGGGCATCATCAGATCGAGGAGCACGAGGTCGATCTGCTCTCCGTTGTTGACTATGTCGAGCGCCTCCTGGCCGTCGTAGGCGAGCGTCACCCGAAACGGCCCCTGCTCGAGCTTCATCTTTATGATGCGGCCAATATGGGGCTCATCGTCGGCGACGAGAATGTGGCTGAGGCGGGAACCGGATTCCGTCATGATCAGATCAGAGCGGCAATGTTGCCGCGGTAGCGGCGTACGTCGAAGAGCAATCCACCGAGATCGGCGGATTGGCGCAGCAATACCAGCAGGAGAGTCTCATCGGCCAATGCAGCGACGATCGCATAACCTTTCTGGTGCTCGAGGATTGCGGTGTTGAGCGGGCCGTGAAGGGTCGCTTTGCCGAGGCTTTCCGCCTCGGAAACGAGAGCCGGAACGCGTGCCGCCAGGTCCTCGGTGTTCAGTCCCGGCGCGGCAAAACCTTCTATGAGAAGTCCGTCTTTTCCCAGCACGAGAACGGCATCAACTCCCGGACGTTGGCGCAACGCGCTCGTGAAATCTCTGATGGTGGGCATTGATGGGGGAAGAAGTTGCGAAGCTAGGAACCCCAAAGAGTGAAGTCAAGCGCGGCAATTGCTTGAACTGTCATAAGTTACGGGGTATTATCGTGAAGCAACCCCTCCGCTCTCTCTTCTGTCTATAATCTGCATGAAAGCTAGTCTCGCCATCCTCACTGCGACGTCTGTCGCGGTCGTACTCAATGCCTGTGGGGACCCTACAAGTCTCCGGGCAACGAACCTGACAACCACCGACACACTCTCTGTCTTCGCGCTGTCGGGGACACCTCCGTCGTATCCCAGCGGCATCTCGATCCTCGCCGCGGCAGCCGTCCCGGTTGACGGTTTCGCGCTCTTCGACATTGCGCTGGACGTGAATGCTTCCGGCAGCGCGGTCGTTTATCCACCAAAGCTTGTCGTGAACTCCCTCGCCGGTCCGCGGCCGGTGGGGCTTCTGAAAGTAGCCGGCGCCTTCGAGTCTGTGCTGGAAGCTCCGATCAGCGGGTACGGGACTGACGCCTCAGTGATCGTGGCACCCGGCGAGACAGTCGTGATTCAGTCGGCGCACAACGGCTCACAAGACATTTGTCAGTTCGCCCTGACGCCGTATATCTACGCGAAGATCACGGTCGACAGCGTCAACGTCGCAACCAGGATTCTTTACCTGCGAATGGGAGTCGATCCGAATTGCGGCTTTCGGTCGTTCGTGTCCGGCGTACCAGCGAGCTGACGCGTGCACGACCTGAGGGTGGTGCGTGAGAACATCGACGCACTTCGCGCCGGTTTGCGCCGGCGCGGAAACCTCGACGCACTCTCACCAACCCTCGATCGCGCCATTACTCTGGATCAAACCCGGCGGGAAACGATCCAGGCCGTCGAGGAGCGCAAGGCTGCGCGCAACGCAGTTACACAGCAGGTCGGCCAGCGGAAGCGCAGCGGTGAGCCCGCCGACGATCTTCAGCAGCAGTCGCGAGCGCTCGGCGAAGAGATCGCCAGACTGGACAGCGAGCTTGCGGAGAGCGAGAGCCAGCTTTCGTCGATCCTGCTCGAGATTCCAAACATCACCCTCGAAGAGGTTCCGGCGGGTGGGGAAGAAAACAACGCCGTCGTCAGGAGCTGGGGATCCACGCGCGAGGGCGCGACGGTCAAGCCGCATTGGGAAGTGGGCACCACCCTCGGATTGATCGACTTCGAGCGCGGAGCAAAGATCAGCGGCTCGGGTTTCATCGTTTTTCGCGGAACCGGCGCCCACCTCGTGCGCGCCCTGATGAACCTGATGCTCGATGTCCACACCCGACAGCATGGGTATGAAGAGACGTGGGTCCCGGTTGTCGTCAATCGGGCCAGCATGACTGGCACCGCGCAGCTGCCCAAGTTCGAGGACGACATGTACGCCCTCAAGGGCGAAGACGCGTTCCTCATTCCGACCGCCGAGGTACCGCTCACGAATCTTTATCGCGATGAGATCATCCCCGAGTCAGAGCTGCCGAAGGGATTTGCCGCGTACTCACCGTGCTTCAGACGCGAAGCCGGTGCCGCAGGCAAGGACACGCGGGGACTCCTCCGCGTCCACGAATTCGACAAGGTGGAGATCGTTCGATACGTGACTCCCGAGACTTCGGCGCAGCAGCACGAGCTCCTTACGAATCACGCGGAAAACATACTCAAGCTTCTGGAGCTTCCGTATCGAGTGGTCCGGCTTGCGTCCGGTGATACTGGATTCGCGAGCGCCCACACCTATGATCTCGAGGTTTACGCGCCGGGAGTGGGGAAGTGGCTCGAGGTCTCATCGTGCAGCAACTTCACCGACTTCCAGGCACGCCGCGCCAACATCCGGTACAAACCCACCTCGGGTGGAAAGCCTCGCTTCGTCCATACTCTCAATGGATCGGGCCTGGCGTTTCCTCGCGTCATCGCCTCCATTCTGGAGCACCACCAGCAACAGGACGGCAGCGTGCTCGTACCCGCCGCACTCCGCACGTATCTCGGCGCTGAGCGCCTCGCTTAGGCAATGCGCCGGCTCGCTCCGGTAACGCTGATCACGATCGGCGTGCTCGCGCTTCTCACGTGGTACGTGATCTATACGCGAGGAGTCGTCAGGGAGCTGCGCCGTGAAGCGTCCCGCGTCGGACTCATGTACGCCCGCGTCTACAACGGACTGACCGATCCGAATCCCGACGCGGCCAACGCTGCGCTGCTGGATCTCTCGCGATCCATTCGCGAGTCGGGCGTTCCGATGATCCTCACCGATGAACAAGGTAAGCCGACGGATATCGCCAACCTGCCGTTCACGGCATCCGTGAGTGCGAAGGAGACGCGTGACTACGTGATCGAGCTGGACCGGCAGAATGCCCCGATAGTAGAGCCTGGCGTCGGCGCCGTTCATTACGGCAACACACCGCTCGTGCGCGGACTGATCCTGATTCCGGTGCTGCAGTCCATATTGATCGGAATGGTTCTGCTCGCCGGAGCGTATGCGTTGCGAACGCGCGGCCGCGCCGACCGCGAGCAAATCTGGGCCGGAATGGCGCGTGAGTCCGCGCATCAGCTCGGCACCCCCCTTTCGAGCATCGGCGGCTGGATCGAGCTGCTCCAGGAATCCGAGCCGGATGCGATGACGGCCGCCGCGCTGGATCACATGGAGGCCGACCTCGAGCGCCTCAAGCGCGTAGCGCACCGATTCGAGCGCATCGGACGCCCGCCACGGCAGGAGTCCGTAGATCTTGCCGGTCTCGTCGATCGCGTCGCCGCCTACTTCAGAGCCAGGGTCCCAACACTCGCTCAGCGGGTGACCGTAACGTCATCCCACCAGGGAGACCTCGTGATTCAAGGCGACGCCGTGCTCCTCGAGTGGGCATTGGAGTCTCTGGCCAAGAACGCGATCGACGCCCTCGCTGGAAGGGACGGAAGAGTCGAGATCTCGGCAGAGCCGCTACCGGAGGGCCGCGTGCGAGTGCGCGTGTCCGACGACGGTCCAGGTGTCCCGCGCGAAATCCGTAACCAGATCTTCGACCCTGGATTCTCCACGAAGGAGAAGGGGTGGGGCATTGGCCTCTCGCTCGCCCGCAGAATCGTCCGCGACAACCACGGTGGCGATCTGGTGCTCGTGCCGTCCGAGCACGGCGCGACCTTCGACATGGTACTCGGCTGATCGCGTTAAATTGAGATGATGTCTGACTCGACGAACACCGTCACCGCCGAGCTCGCCGAGCCGCTCAACGGCCTCAACCCCGCGCAGCGTGAGGCGGTGCTGCACTTCGAAGGACCGATGCTCGTCCTGGCCGGAGCGGGCTCCGGAAAGACTCGCGTGCTCACCACGCGGATCGCGCGCCTCATCGAGCACCACGGTGTCGACCCGACGCGGATTCTCGCCGTTACGTTCACAAACAAGGCGGCGGGCGAGATGAGGGAGAGAATTGCGCGTCTGCTCGGCGAAGAGCCGAAGGGCATGTGGAGCGGAACGTTCCACGCGATTGGCGCGCGTATCCTGCGCAGCTCCGCCAGGCACGTTGGGAGAACATCGAGCTTTACGATCTATGACGAGGACGACTCGCTCGGCATGGTGAAGCGCATCATGGAGCGGGAAGGAATATCTCCAAAACAGTTGAGTCCAAAGGTCATTGCCTCGCTGATCTCAGATGCCAAGAATGCCCTTGTGCCTCCAGCAGAATACGAGTCGCTGGCGATGGATCCCGTCTCCCGCTCGGCCGCCAAGGTTTACAAGCAGATGGAGACCGCTCTCCGCGCCGCGAACGCCGTGACCTTCGATGACCTTCTCGTGCTGCCGGTGGAGATATTCCGCAAGGACGAGACGACGCTCGCCCGGTATCGCGACCGGTTCCAGTTCATCCTTGTGGATGAGTACCAGGACACCAACCGCGCGCAATTCCAATTCGTCAAGATGCTCGGAAGCGCGCACGGCAACGTCGTCGTAGTCGGTGACGACGATCAGTCGATTTACGGCTGGCGCGGCGCCGACATCCGGAACATTCTGGACTTCGAGAAGGAGTTTGCCTCGGCCAAGCTCGTGCGGCTCGAGGAGAACTACCGGTCGACCCCCGACATCCTGCAGGTGGCGAACGCCGCGATAACGCAAAACGTCGGACGCAAAGGAAAGACGCTCCGCGCCACTCGCCCATCTGGAGAGCCGGTTACGGTAGTCGCCGCGCTGGACGAGCGCGACGAGGCGGATTGGGTTCTGGAGGAGATCAAGGCGCGGCGAAACCAGGGGAATCGAGCGCTCAGCGAATTCGCCGTGCTGTACCGCACCAACGCGCAGAGTCGGGCGCTGGAGGACGCGTTGAGGCGCGACGCCATTCCGTATCGCCTCGTCGGATCGGTGCGCTTCTATGACCGGCGCGAGATTCGTGACCTGATGGCGTACCTCAAGCTGATCGCGAATCCATCCGACGCGGAAGCGTTCCACCGGGCGATCTCAGTTCCCAAGCGCGGTGTCGGAGATACTACGGTCGACGCGCTTGCGGCACGAGCCCGTGAAATGGGTGTCCCACTGTTCGAGGCTGCGGCGCGCGAAGATCTTCAGAAAGCACTCCGTCCGGCTGCCCGAAAAGCACTCGCTGATTTCGTCGGCGTCATCAATTCGCTCCGCGAGCGCGCGAAGGACACGAGCGTCGACGTGCTGATTCAGGATCTGATCGGCGAGATCAGATACGTTGAATACCTTAAGGCCGAAGGCCCTGAGTCCGCCCGTGACCGCGTCGAGAACATCAGCGCCCTGATCAACGGTGCCGCGGAAACTGTGATCGACGATGGCGGAGAGGTCGGGCTCACGCCGCTCGATCATTTCCTTCAGCGTGCCATGCTCGTCGCCGGCGCTGATGCGATCGACCCGTCCGCCGACGCGGTCACGTTGATGACGCTCCACAACGCGAAGGGGCTCGAGTACCCGGTTGTGTTTCTCACCGGTCTGGAGGACGGCCTGTTTCCCCTGTCGCAATCGTTCGACGATCCGCCGAAGCTGGAAGAGGAGCGCCGCCTGTTCTACGTCGGCATCACCCGCGCCGAGGAGAAGCTCTATCTCTCGTTCACCGGGATGCGCCGCCGCAACGGAGAGCTGCTTCCATCGATCAAGTCGAGATTCCTGCGCGAGATCGAAAGCGCCAACGTGGAAGAAAAGAAGACGCTGCGCGTGAGCACGATGGGGCGCGGAAACGCGTCGTCTCGAAGCGGCTTCAGCAGCGGATTCAACAGCGGAGCTTATCCGGCTCGCCGTACCCACGACGTTCCTTCC
>CAJDUK010000006.1_pt1 | contig 27244 bp, 24 predicted proteins | sample 7390591 | NCBI WGS metagenome assembly CAJDUK01 (sample SAMEA7055672, study PRJEB34461) | soil metagenome | biome: terrestrial ecosystem; feature: Peninsula; material: soil | place: Antarctica | collected 2016
ACATACAGCGCCGTGGTTTCCCCCTCGATGCTCGGATTCGTGGCAATTATCACTTCGCGGACGACTCCAGCAGACACTCTCGTCTCCAGCTGTGGGATGGTGAGATCTTCCGGTCCAATGCCGTCCAGCGGCGACAAGCGACCACCCAGGACGTGATACATGCCCCGGAACTCGCCAGACCGCTCGATAGCGCCGATATCGGAAGCCTCCTCTACTGCGCAGATGACTCCCGTATCCCTGCGGGCGTCACGGCAGATGACGCACAAATCCTCCTCGGTCAGGTTGAAGCACTGAGGGCAGGGACGGACCTTCTCGGCCAGGATCGAAAGGGCCGAGGCAAGACGCTTGGACTGCTCCGGCGATTGCTTGAGAAGGTGGTAGGTTAGCCGAAGCGCCGTCTTGCGCCCGATCCCGGGGAGCTTGGACAGTTCGGCAGCCAAATCGTCGATCGCTCCCACGCTAAAAAGGGAGCTTGAAAGGGAGGTTCAAACCCCCGGTCAGGCGACTCATTTCCGTCTGCGCGAGGTCGGCAGCTTTTTTCTGCGCTTCGTTGACGGCGACGAGAACCAGATCCTCGAGCATCTCCACGTCCTTGGGATCGGCGACGCTCGGATCGATCTTGACGCGCGTGATGGTCCCTTTGCCGTCTGCCTCGACGGTGACCATTCCTCCGCCGGCAGCCGCCGTCACCGTCTGCTTCTCAAGCTCGGACTGCATTTCCTTCATGCGCGCTTGCATCTGCTGCGCCTGCTCTAAGATCTTGCTGAAATCAGCCATGAGTCCTGGGTGTGGTTCGAGAATCAATCGAGGAGTTCGAGGTCGAGCTCGTCGATCGCCGCGCCAAGTGCCGGGTCCTTCTGCCGAAGCATACCGATGCGCTCCTCCTTGAGGGCCTCGGGAGTCATCCGGCTCCGATTCGAATCCTGTGCCGTTGTCTCCATTGCGCGCTTCATTTCGAGTAGCTGGCCCTCGTTGACAGACGGCGACGGTTGTTTTGGCGCAGCTGGAGAAGCAGCGGCTGGCACGTTGGGCGCATCGAGCTGCGGTGGGTATCCCGGCCGGGTCGCGGGTCGCTGTGCCGTGCGGGCAACCGATGCGTGGGCAGGCTGACTGCGCACGGACCCGCCGCTCGGCGGATCTCTGGTCTCGGCGCTCGACGTCGACTCTCCACCAAGCCCCTTGAGCAGGTCCTCAAGCGCGACTGTGCGGTCGAGAAGAGCCATCCGAATGAGGAGCATCTCGATCAGCAGCTGCTGCTGCCCGCTCTTTCTGAAAGTTGGCTCCAGCGCATTGACCGCGCTGATCATGCGCAGAAGATCGCCGGCCGCGAACAGCTCGCGTCTCTCCTTGAGGGCCGCGGCGGCGGCAGTTGAGACGCCTTCGGCCTTCCCGTTGAGCACGACGGTGAGCTGAGCGCGAAGAATGTCGGCGAAGCCGGACAGAAAGACACCGAAATCGACACCCGCGTCGGCAAGCTTGTTCACGGCGCCGAACACGTCACCCGCTCGATGGCCGGCGATGATGTCGAGAATCGCGATGAACTCGTCCTCGGGCACGAGACCCAGCGCTTCCCTAACGCGTTCAGTAGTCACCGGTCCTTCACCAATCGAAATGACCTGGTCTGTAAGGCTCAGCGCGTCGCGCATCGAGCCATCCGCAGCGCGCGCGATCATGGCCAGCGCATCCTCGGAGACCTGCACTCCTTCCGTGCCGAGCACCGTGGAGAGACGCCTGGTGATATCGGCGAGGCCGATGCGCTTGAGATCGAAGCGCTGAAGGCGGCTGAGAACAGGCGCCGCGGCCTGCGCGATTTTCTGCGGCTCTGTCGTCGCGAAAACGAATATCACGCGCGGCGGCGGCTCTTCCAGGATCTTCAGCAACGCGTTCCACGCCTCGCGCGTCAGCATGTGCGCTTCATCGACGATGTAGACTTTGAAACGATCGTCACCCGACGGCGCGTACATGGCTCGCTCGCGCAGATCGCGCGCGTCGTCCACTCCGCGATTGGACGCGGCATCGATCTCCACGACGTCGAGGCTCGACGAGCCGCTCCAGATGCGCTGGCACGAGATGCACTTACCGCACGGCTCGCCGTCGCCCTGCTTGTTGTCGCAGTTCAACGCCATTGCGAGCACGCGCGCGAGGGTCGTCTTGCCGACCCCGCGTGGTCCGCAAAGCAGGTAGCCGTGCGCAACTCGTCCCCTGGCGATGGCGCCACGCAGCGTGTTGGACACGTGCGACTGGACAGCTACGTCAGCGAAGCTCTTCGGGCGGTATTTGCGGGCTAGTGCGAGAGACATTGCGAGGCGGGAGTACCCCAGGCCTGACGGAGCAACGCTAGACACCGCATGCCGCTGCTACCTTCGGGGTCCTGACGGAGTTAGTGGGCTGACGCCCTCCGGGACCTGGGGCACTTCAAATATAGCGTCGTGTGGAAGGCGAGGGGAGTTGACGGTAACTGGCCACGATGACGTACGGAGGGGATGCAAGTTTTGAGTCGTCAGTTGGTTAGTGGGACAGTTGCTAGTGGTTGCCAGTGAAGCGCCTCCCACTCACAACCACTGATCGACTAATAACTCAGTACTGTCCACTCAAAACTTGCATCCCCCATAAGTGCCCCCGTAACCAGCTATACAAAGAAAGCCCCGCCATTTCTGACGGGGCTCTCTGCGCGCGCACCGGAGGCGCGCGCGCCCAATAAGTAAGGAGTTACTTCTTCTTCACCGTGATCGTGGGGGTCTTGATCTTCGCCGAATCCATCTTGACCTTCGGGACCGCAACCGTCGTGGTCTGGGTACCGACGTCGATCGTCGGCGTGTGAATCGTATCCGTCTGGGTTCCCACTACGGGCTTCTCAACCTGGTACTCTCCCTCGCCGGTCTTCTTGCAAGCGGAGATCGAAACGATGGCCATCACGGCCGCGAATGCTGCGAACTTGCGCACGAGACGCCCTCCATAAAAGTGTGTTTGCCGGAAGACCCGGCAACATCGCTAATGCTACTCAATCCTCAAACGCCTCGCGCTGCTTCTTTCGCACACGTCGAAGCTCGTACACCTGTGCCACTTCGCCGCCTATGATGAATAGGAAGGAGGCGTAGTAGACCCAGATAACCACAATAACCAATGCAGCGACCGTGCCGCTGTAGAAGGAACCGGGGTTGAAGGACTGTACATAAGCCGAAAAGGCCCGCTTGGCGACCTCCAGCATGACGCTCGTGAACATCGCGGCGGTGAGGGCGGTTTTCCAGCGGATTTTACGGTGCGGCAAAAATTTGTATAAACAGAAAAACATCGTCGCGATGAAGGAAAACGCGAGTATCTGGCCGAGATTGTACTCGACCTGGCCCATGAGCTCCTTCCGGATGCCCAGATCAGCCAGGACCAGCACCCCGCGCGTGGTAGCAATCGCCAGGTACGCGCTGAGGGCGGTGTACGCCACCAGCAGCAGGCTCGACACAAGCGTCATCTCGATGTCGAAGATCTTGCCGGCGATGATCCCGCGATCGGCGTCGATGTCGAAGATCGTCGCGAGCACAGTGCGGAGAGATCCGAACAACCGCGTCGAGAACCAGATGAATCCGATGGCGCTGTAGATCGAGAGGGACCCGCTCCGCTTGATCACTTCGTTGAGGATCGTCGCCGCTGGTCCGGAATCACCGGCCGGGTGCGGAGGAAGAAACTTGTCGACGATCTGCAGCACTTCCGCCGAAGTCGTATCGGGGGACTGATTCAGGAGGTAGACGAGGCCAGTCGCCAGGAGCAGAAAGAACGGGACGGCGGCCAGCAGGATGTTGAAGGCGATTCCGCCGGCGAGGAAAAACACGTTGTCCTCGCCGCTGTTGTCCCAGACGCGCTTCGCGTAGTCGCGAAGCAGCCAACCGAGCCGGGCCGGGAGCCCGCGCTGCGGCACTAGCTGTCTTTGTACGCCGCTTTGCTCTCGGCGATGCGCTGCTCCAGCTCGCCCCGCGCTTCACGCGCCGCGGCGCGTCCGGCGTGGAATGCGTTCGACACGCGCCGCTTCTTGTCGTCGACGGCGTCCAGAGTCGCTTCGATGCGTTCCTCGACGGTGGCGCGAACTTCCTGGAACTTGTCGGCGACTGTGCCGCTCACGTCCTCGACGAAGTCCTGCGCAACCTTCTGGGCGCGGCGCGCGCGGCGGGCGACGGCCCGACGTGTCTCTTCACCGCTTTGGGGGGCCAGCAGTAGCGCCACACCCGCGCCAAAGGCGAGTCCGATGAGGAATGGTCCGACACCCGCCGATTCGCGCCTTTCGACGATCACGTAAGGCTCGCGTGCATAGGGCTCGTCGTCGTCGTACCACTCGTAGTCGTCCATTCGATCCTCCGGGCTATTAGCGCTTCTTTGCCTTCGACTTCGCGGCGGCGGCCTTGGCGGGAGCCTTCGCGCCCTTGCCCGCCGAAGCCTCGGACTCCGCCGGCTTGCCTGCACGCTGCGCGCCCGCCGGGGCCGCGCTTCCATTCAGTAGCGATGCAATCTCCGAGCGCACGTCGCCGGCATTCATTCCGACAATCGTCGCCGTGCGGGCGTAATCTCCGTTGGTGGAGGCGAAAGCGCGGAGCACGAGCTGACGGCGCGTGTCAGCCAGCGTCGCTCCGGGCGGAACCGTCATCGGCGCAGTGCCCTCGCCGCGACGAAGGTGCCGGGGCATGATGTCGTCCGCCTTGATCTTGTCGCCGCGCGTCATGATAACCGCCCGCTCGACCGCGTTCTTCAGCTCACGAACGTTGCCGGGCCAGTGGTGCGAGAGAATCCACTCCCACGCAGCCTCATCGAAGCCAGTCATCGGCTTCCCATTCTGGTCGGCGAAACGAACAAGGAATTCGTTGGCGAGGAGCTTGATGTCGCCAAGGCGCTCGCGCAGCGGAGGGAGGAAGAGCTCGACGACGGCGAGACGGTAGTACAGGTCCTCGCGAAGATCGTTGTCCGCCAGCGCCTTCTGCAGATCGCGGTTGGTCGCCGCCAGGATACGAATGTCGACTGTGATTTCCTTCTTGCCGCCCAGCCGGCGGATGCTCCGCGATTCGATCGCGCGAAGGAGCTTGACCTGGATATCAGGCGGCATTTCCGCGACTTCGTCGAGGAAGATCGTTCCGCCGTCGGCCATCTCGAACGCGCCCGGTTTCTCGTTGGTCGAGCCGGTAAAAGCCCCCTTCTCGTGACCGAACAGCTCGTTCTCGAGAATGTCCTTTGGCAGCGCCGCGCAGTTCAGAGCGAAGAATGGCCCCTTCGCTCTCTCGCTCTTGGCGTGAATTGCGCGGGCAACGAGCTCCTTTCCGGTGCCGGATTCCCCGAAGATCAACACGCTTGCGCTCGACGGAGCGACGGCTTCGATGATCTGATAGACGGCGCGCATCTCTTCGGATTGGCCGGTCAGCTCGCCGAAGTGCGTAAGTCCCTCGAGCTTTGACGACAGCTCGCGGTTTTTCTGCTGCACATTGAACTTCTCGAGCGCTTTCGGAATGAGCGCCTTGAGGCGATTCAGCTTATCCGCAGTGAGCGGCTTCTCGACGTAGTCGTAGGCGCCTTCACGCATGGCCTGAACGGCGGAGTCGACCGTCGCCTGGCCGGTGACGATGATGCACTCGGTCGGGATCGCGCGGACCTGGAGCTCCTTGAGCAGAGCGAGCCCATCCACCTTCGGCATTTTCAGGTCGGCCAGCACGACGCCGTACGCCTCTGCGACCAGTTGGTCGAGGGCCTTCTGGCCGTCTACGGCGACAGCGACTTCATATCCTTCATCACGCAGAATGGCGCTCAACCCCTCTGTAATAGAACGGTCGTCGTCTGCGATGAGAACCTTGGCGAGCTTCATCTCAGTCTTTGGAATTTTTGTTTCCTTGGGGTAAGACCGATAATATAACTCTATGACCGCGCTGCTCGACCCCTACGCCGATGCGACTCGTCAAGCGTTCGACTTCGGACACTATGCCAGCGGAGCGGTCGCCGTAAATCATTAGCTCGATGCGACTTCCAGCGCCACCATCGCCGGTTGTCTTTAACGTTCCGTCCGCCTGCGCCGCGACTATTGAGCCGACGAACGCCAGCAATCCGTCAGTGAGCGCGCTTGCTTCTCCCACTTGAGCCGAGGCGCGCTCGGCAAATGAAGCCAGCTCCTTCGGCGACCCTTCGCGATCCGCCCTGCTGCGAACGACCTCGACGTTTACCGCAACGCCGTTGAGCGCATTGCGCAGCTCGTGGCCTGCCCGCCGGAGAATCTCACGCACGGCTTCAGGAGCTTCCACACCCTGAGTCCGTGCTTTAGTCACTCAAATCCGCATCATCTGGCGCTGCTTCAACGACGGCGAGATCGGGATGCGGCTGCGGCTTGTGTTGGTCGATTGGCTTCACGAAACGGTCGACAACGTCGCGGGTGTTGACGACCGCGAGCTGCGTGAAGAGGAAGCTGAACTTCTCGTCATAAGCCTTGGCGAGACGAGCCTTCACGTCAGCGGGGAGGTCCCAAAATCGCTTCTTGAATGGGCCGATCGCCTTTTTTCGCGTCTTGTAGAAGAACTGTTCATCCGTGTCGCCCGGCTTCCGCTCATCCTTCGCGTTCTCGCGCAGCCAATCGTAAATCTCATTGCGCAGCGATTCTGAGATGTTGTCGAACAACATCGTCTGGAAGTTCGTCGCGAGGTGGATTTCGGCTGTCTCGGTGGTCGGGAAGTTATGAAAAGCCGTGTCGGGGAGAGTCGACGCTCCATGTTGAACCGCGCCGGCCAGCCCGTACTTCTCGCGCGCCACCTTGGACAGCCGCGCCAGGGTGTCAAAGTCGATCTTCACGTCGGCGATGCTGCCGTCGGCGAGAACGACTCCGCCGTGAGTCGTGCCTGACTGAACGCTGATCTTGGAGAGCCCCTCGGTCCCGGGCGCGCGCCTGGCGAGAGTCTCGTTGAAGCCGTCCATGTAGGTTACGAGTTCTTCGACGGTTGAGTTCTCGGTACCGACTTCGCCGATTTCGCCGCCGATCGAGATGGTCACACCCTCCGGTTGCAGCTCTCGCACTGTCAGGGCAAGCTCCACTCCCTGCTCGTAGTTGGCGCGCTGCTGCTCCTTGAGCGTCGGCTTCGAGAGATCCACCAACGTCGAGGTATCGACGTCGATGTTGTAGAACCCTGCCGCGATCGCCTCGCGCGCGAGCTGCTTCACGCCGTTCACTTCGGTGACGGGATCGACCGCGAATTTTTTGGCGCTGACCTGAAAGTGGTCGCCCTGAATGAAGATCGGTCCGCGAAACCCCTCACGCAGCGCTGCCGCGAGCATCACAGCTACGTACTCCGCCGGCCGCTGATCCGTGTACGCAATCTCCGACCGTGCGATTTCCTGGATGAGCGCTCCGACCTTGAGTCGTACGGCCGAGCGGAAGATCGAGCGCCCCGTGTCGTAGGCCATTCCGCGAATGTTCATCGCGGGAACCGTGAAGCCGCCGCATTTACCACGACCGCGGGCGAGATAGAGGTCGTGGATTGACGAGGGCTGCACGCCAACGGCCTGACCGATCTCCCAAATCAGCCAGCGCGCGTCCTCGCGATCATCGGGCTCGCCGAACACGGCGGTGTAGACGAGCTGGTCCATCGCCGGTGAGGCAATTGCCGACTCGTCGTGGACTGTAACTCGGCCGTCGAGGACGGTCACGGATTTGTTGAATGGATTTACGAACATAAGAGAGAAATTAACCGTTTTACACTGTCCAGCGAGGATCACTCTTCGGCAGCGACTCCCACTCCTTCTTGGCCTGGTCAGCGCCGGGCCGGCCGAGCAGTGCATACGCAAACTGTTTTCCAAGCTCGACGCCCGGCTGGTTGAAAGCGTCGATGCCGTAAAGTTGCCCGGCGTAGGCAGTGGCGAGCTCGAGCAGCATCATCAGCTGCCCCACGTGCGGCGCGTCGACGCGCTCCAGATGAATCGTCATGTTGGGCCGGCCGCGCTTGGCCAGAGCGCCGGCGGTCGCGCGCTGCTCGATGTCGATCAGCTCTCCCAGCGAATGACCCCCGAGGTATCCAAGCTCCTTGACATCCTGAAACGCGGTTGGAATGGTGACATCCGTCGCCCGCTGGTCGACCGCCACGAATGTCACCGTCTTGTCGGCCGGACCTTCCATGAAGAGCTGCACCTGCGCGTGCTGGTCTGTTGCGCCGAGCGCCGCGAGCGGAGTCGATCCGACCGATGTGCCGTCGGGCCGCTGCTTGCCCAGACTTTCCGCCCATAGCTGTACGAACCACGCGGCGAAATCACGCAGAGGATCCGAGTAGGGCATGAAGACCACGATCTTCTTCGTCAGTCGCGTATCCGCGAGCCACTGAAGCATCGCGTAGACCCCGGCGGGATTCTTCGCCAATTCGGCGCTCTCGCAGCGCTTCGCCATCTCGACCGCCCCCGACACCAGCGATTTGACGTCGATGCCGATGAGCGCGGCCGGAAGCGTTCCGACAGCGCTGAGAACGCTGAACCGGCCGCCAATGTTGGCGGGAATGTCCAGCGCCGGGACTTTCAGGCGCTCTGCCAGAGGCCGCAACGCACCCTGCTTCGGATCGGTGACGAAGACCAGGTGTCTCGTGACGTCCAGCTTCTCCCGCGAAAGACGATCGTGCACGATGAGAAACTGAGCCATCGTCTCCGCGGTGCCTCCGGACTTGGACGTGACGATGAAGAGCGCCCGCTCCAGACGGAGCCGACCCAACAAGGCGTCGATGGTCTCAGGATCCACGTTGTCTAGTACGTGAAGGCGCGGGTAGCCACCCCGCGCTTTATCGTCGAGCAGGTTCCAGCCGCTCGGGCGGAGCGAGGTGCGCAAAGCGATCGGCCCGAGCGCCGACCCGCCGATGCCGAGAATCACGACATCGTCGTATCTGCCCTGCGCCGAGCTCGCGAATTTCTCGACCTGGGCAAGAAGCGTCTTGTCCGAGGGCAAATCCACGAAACCGACCGAAGCGCCCGAGCGCAACTCGTCGAACTTGCGCTTTGCGGCGTCGAATTGCTTTGCTGACACTCCCCACGCCGCGGGATCGATCCCGCCGGGAGAGATCATCATGTTCGAGAAGTCGATGCGAAGCGTCATCTCAGTCTATCTGAACGGTGAGGCCGTCGAATGCAGGAGCGATACCGCGCGGAAGCTCCGCCTCGAGCTCGGCGTGACCAGTGCGGTGCGTCAGATGCGTGAGCCAGGTCTGGCGCGCCCCAACTTTCTGCGCCGCGGCGACGGCTTCCGACACGCTCAGGTGCGTCGGGTGCTCAGTGCGAAAAAGAGCGTTGAGGACGAGAACGCTCACACCGTGGAATGCGCGAACCGCCTCGTCAGGCAGCTCCTTGGCATCGGTTATGTAGCCCAGCTTTCCGATCCGGTATCCGTAGACCGTCACCCCACCGTGTGGCACCGCAATCGGCATCACGTCGACATCTCCAATCCGGAAACTTTCGCCCGCCCGAACCGGATGCGCGCGACCCTCTGGCTTACTCGTGCCGGGGAGCGGCTTGATCGCATCGTCGAAGATGTAGGCGAAGCGCTTGGCCAGCCGCTGCATCGTGTCGGCCGGACCGTACATCTCGATCGGCGAGCGACTACGGTCGGAGAGAGCACGGATGTCGTCGATACCGTTGACGTGATCCGCGTGATCGTGCGTGAAGAGAATGGCGTCCACTCCGCTGACGCCGGCGGCGATGAGCTGGAGCCGCAGCTCGGGCGGAGTGTCGATGAGTATGCGCGTTCCACCGTCCGTCTCAACCAGCGCGCCCACGCGCGTTCGCTTGTCCCGTGGATCCGTTGATTTGCACACATCGCATCCGCATCCGATTTGTGGGATGCCAAAGCTTGTTCCTGTTCCCAGGAAGGTGAGCTTCAGACTGTCTCCACCTTGAGCAAATTGGTCGTGCCCGGCATGTCGAACGGCACGCCCGCCGTGACGATGATGCGGTCTCCGTTCGACGCGAGCTCTCTTTGTGCGACGACACTCTTGGTCTGCGTCATCATCTCGTCGTAGTCGGCGCAATGCGGCACCAGCTGCGGCACCACACCCCAGACGAGCGCTAGCTGCCGGTACGTGCGCGCCTCGTCGGTGAGCGCCAGGATCGGAACCGGAGGACGCTTGGACGCGACGACGCGCGCCGAGAAGCCGCTCTTGGTGAACACCACGACGAGCGGCGCGCCTAGCATGCCTACCGCGGCCACGGTCGCCGCCGCTATCGCGACCTCGGTGGTGACGACTCCTTCACCTTGCTCTGCCCCGGCGAAAGGAGCGACGGGAGGATGTGTCTCGATCTCCTTGATGATCCGGGTCATCGCCTCGACGGCGAGCCGCGGATACGAGCCCGCCGCGGTCTCGGCTGACAGCATCACGGCATCAGTTCCATCGATGATCGCGTTGGCGACATCGCTCGCTTCCGCTCGAGTCGGACGCGGATGCTCGATCATCGACTCGAGCATTTGGGTCGCGGTGATGACGGGACGCCCGTGCTTGTTCGCCAGCCTGATGATCCTCTTCTGCGCGCCCGGCACAGCCTCGAACGGGAGCTCTACGCCCAGATCGCCGCGCGCGACCATCACCGCATCGCTGGCGCGGACGATCGCTTCGATGTTCTGGAGCGCGACGTCCTTCTCGATCTTCGCGACGACCAGCAGCCACTTGGGAACCATCTTGCGCAGCGACTCGATGTCTTCGGCGCGGCGCACGAAGCTAAGCCCGAGGTAGTCGACTTCCTGCTCCACGGCGAAGCGGATGTCAGCAACATCTTTTTCGGTGATCGACGGCGCGGAGACCTGGATGCCGGGCAGGTTCATACCCTTGTGGCTCTTCAGCTCCCCGCCGTTCAGCACTCTCGCCTTGACGCGACCGTTCCCGACTTCGAGCGCGACGAGCTCGATAAGGCCGTCGTCGATGAGAATCCTGTCTCCGACGCGGACGTCGTTCGCGAGCTGGTCGTAGGTGACGGGAATTTCGCCCTTCTTTTCCTGACCTTCGTGCACGAGCACGACGTCTTCCCCGACCTTGAGGATACGCGGCTTTGGGAGGTCGCCGATTCTGATGCGGGGCCCCTGCAGATCGCCCAGGATCGCGATTGGTTTAGTCGCTTCCTGTGCCAGTCGCCGAACCATGGCGATCGTCGTCGCGTGCTGCTCGTGCGTCCCGTGCGAGAAGTTCACCCGCGCGACGTTCATGCCCGCTTCGATCAACCCTCGAATCGCATCATCGGTCGAAGTCGAGGGGCCAAGCGTGCAGACGATCTTGGTGCGGGGCGTGTAGATGCCGGTCACTTCCCGCCAGGTGTGAGTGAGCCGATCTTCGCTTCGAGTCCGGCGATCAGCTCGTCGAACGATTTCTGGAAGCTGGCGATGCCTTCGACCAACAGCTTCTCGGTGACTTCGCGAATCGAGATTCCAACTGCTTCGATTTCCTTCAGCACCGCTTCGGCCACGGCGACCTTCTTGTCGACCGTTTTCGCGACGACGCCGTGATCACTGAACGCATCGATAGTTGCCGGCGGCATCGTATCGACTGTGTCGGGTCCGATCAGCTCCTCAACGTACATGACGTCGCGGTACCCGGGATTCTTCGTGCTCGTGCTCGCCCAGAGAGGGCGCTGCACCCGTGCGCCTAGCTTCGCCAGCGCTTCCCAGCGCGGTCCGGCAAACTTCTGCCTGAAGAGTCGATACGCGAGCTTCGCATTGGCGATCGCCGCGCGACCCTTGAGCGTTTGCAGGCGCTCTTTCTCCAGTTGGGGGGCCTTGGCGATGAGCGCGTCCAGACGCTTGTCGATTTCGGTGTCGACTCTGCTCACGAAAAAGCTCGCGACTGACGCGAGCCCATCGATTGGCAGGTGAGCCTTCACGCGGTCCTCGAGTCCCGCCAGGTAAGCCTCGATCACGCGCTCGTGTGCCTCGATTGCAAAGAGCAGCGTGATGTTGACGTTGATTCCTTCAGCGATGAGCCGCCGCACCGTAACAGCGCCTTCCACCGTGCCCGGCACTTTCACCATGACGTTCGGGCGATCGACCGTCTTCCAGAGGCGGCGCGCTTCTTCGAGCGCCGCGTTGGCGTCGTGCGATACGCCCGGGGAGATCTCGATGGAGACGTAGCCGTCGGCCCCGCGAGTAGAGCTGTACACTCCCGCAAAAGCGTCGCAAGCGTCACGCACGTCGGTCGTCTCGAGCAGCTCGAACAGCTCCCAGCTCGTAGGACCTTCTTCTTCCGCGGCGACGATCTGCTCGTCGTAGGCGTTGCTGGATGCCAGCGCCTTCTGGAAGATGGTCGGATTGGACGTCATCCCGGTCAACGCATCGTCGCGGATGCGTCGGTCCAGCTCGCCGTCGTGCAAAATGCGGCGATCGATGCTGTCGAGCCAGATCGATTGCCCGACGTCGTGAAGCTCCTGCAACACGTTCTTACCCATTAATGTCCCCCTCTCCAATTCTAACTATCCTCGCGGCGCGCCGCTTCTCTCGGAACGGCGAAAAAATTGCTGAACCCCCACTTGTGGATCAACGGCGAATCTTTCTGTTATCACCGGCCAGCTGCGGCGGGAAGCGTGCCGCCCTCCTCTTCAACGACAGGGCCGAGTTCGACATCGCGCGAAGGGTCCGCGAGGCGCCTGGCGCGCCTCTGGGCGAGGTGTTCAGCTTCCTGAGCGGGCTCTACTTCAGAGGGAAGCTGACATACGCGCGGGAGTTTCAGAATCCACCGCCGCGCCGCGTCCCCGGGATTCAGATCATAACGCCGACTGATGGGCTTTACTCACCGGGCGCCCTGGTCACCCTCAGGGACCTGGAGCGATTCGCGGCGGTCCCAATCGACGCCGAGGAGTCACGTTACCGCTACCCGCTCGAGCGGGACGCGAGCAAGATCGCCGAGAGGATCGGACCGAAGTGCCAGGTTGTGCTGCTGGGAAGCGTTGCTACGGGGAAGTATGTAGACGTGCTGGCTCCGATCTTCGGCAATCGGCTGGTGTTCCCCAGCGAGTTCCTTGGCCACGGCGACATGGCGCGCGGCGCGATGCTGCTCCAACGCGCCGCCTCTGGGATCGAGCTCTCCTACATCCCGGTCTCGGACCCATCACGGCTCGGTCTCAAGCCAACAAAAAAGGCGCGCGCCGAATTCGACGCGCGCCTCTGAGCCATTGGTTCAGCGTCCGACTCGCCAGTCGGTGGAAAGCTCCGTAGTGCCCCAGGCAAACTTGAGCACGCCGTGAGCGAACGTCGTCGAAGGCGGATTCTCCGGCACGGGGATGAGCCAGAAGGTGAGACTCTCGAGCGGCTCCTTTAGAGTGCGCTGGCGTAGGTCGATGCGCGCGAAATCCTTCGACGCGTCGTAGTCGGTCCCCCACTGCATCGTTTCCTTACTCACTACGAGCTTCCAGCCATTGCGCGTTGGGAGGGAGAAAAGCGTGTACACGCCGCGTGGGATGAAGATATTCCCGATCGTTATGTCCACCTCGGTAGCGAGCTGGGTCGACATGTTAGCGCCAGTGCGCCAGACGGTGTCCCACGGAACGACGCCTGGCATTCCAATGACGTTGCGACCGCGGGCATGTGGCTGGCCGTAGTCGATGGAAATTTTGGCGGGGCCGGCCAGGTTCAGCGCGCCAAACCATCCTCCTTCCTTCGCGTCATAACGGCTGTCAACCAGCACCTGGACTGACGCGCGGGTGCTGGCGGTAGCTCTGGGAATTCGTGGAGCTGGCTGGGTTGCCGGCGCGGGTTGGGCTGCTGGTATCGGCTGGCCTTGCGCGCCAAGATCGGCGGTGGCGCACAGAAACGCCGCTAGAACTGCGGACCGCGAAACAATCATGCTGCTCTCCAGTTCAAGGTTTCAACTCGTGATTTCACTACGAATCGCCTCACGCGGCGGGAATGGCCGACATCAGAATTCCCGCTTCCGCATCTCCTTGAAAAAGCGTTCGTTCTCCTGGCGTTCTTTCAGCGTCGCCTCGTCGGTGGGGAGGTCGGCAAGATTCTTATCGTATTTCTTGCCAAACCCTTTCTTGCCCGCCGACTTTGCCGCCTTGGCGGCGTTTTTCTTCGCGAGCGCCGCGATCTTCTTGTCGTCCATAGCCCTCCCCTGCCGGGTCCGTTGTAAACGTGCGCTTAAATATGTCACTCATCCGGCAGGTGCGTTACAATAGACTCGTGACGAACTTCCCCGACGCCACCTCGGTCCTCTCGGCGATGATCACGCCGGCTGTGCTCATCTCGGCATGTGGATCGCTCATCATTGCAACGTCCGATCGACTGAGCAAAGCGGTGATGCGCACGCGCGAGATCTCTACCGCGCTGATTCCACGCGCCAATGACCAGCGAAGCGAGGGCCGCGAAGAAGAGCGACGGATGCTGTTCACCCAGCTCGACTTCGCCACGACGCGATCACGACTGCTTCAACGCGCGCTGTCACGCCTGTATGGGGCGCTCGCGTTCTTCGTGGGGACGAGCGTTGCGATCGGCCTCGTCGCGATCACGGGGTCCGAGTTCACCGTGATTCCGATCGCGCTCGGCCTGGTCGGCGCGGGACTCCTGCTCTACGCCGCGTTTCTGTTAATCAAGGAATCGCGCTTCGCGCTCGCCGCGGTCAACGAGGAGATGGATTTCATGTGGAAGCGCGGGAAGGAATTCGGGCCGCCCGATCTCGTGCAGCAGGGGATCAAGCGCACGCGCTGGTTCGGCGGGGTGCGGTAGACATCACCAAGGATTCGCGCCGACAAAAAGAAAACGCCGGGCATCGCTGCCCGGCATTTCTATATCGTGGAGCTCAGCCTACTTCACCCGCACTCGCTGAAGCCGCACACGCGACACTTCGCGCAGCCCTCGGCGAACTCGAGCGACGACCCACAGTCGGGGCACGTGCCGATGAACGACTCGCTTCGATTCAAGGCATCGAACCGGTATTGAGGCTGCGTGGTCTCGCCGGTCACGGGAGTCGGCTTGGGCTGCACCGCCTCGACCGGCGTCGGAGCTGAAGGCGCTGGTCCGAGCAAATCCTGCTGGATGCCACCCTTCTCTCTCATCCACTTCTCGAGCGCGATGCCGATCGCGTCGGGAACCGACAGCACCTTGTTCGGTCCAAGTCCGATCGCCTTGTCCGACGCGATGCCGCGCAGCTGGCGGTGCACTTCGCGAATCGGAATGCCAGATCTGAGCGCCAGGGAGATCAGACGTCCCATTGCTTCGGCGTCAGCCATCGCCGCCCCGCCGGCCTTGCCTAGGTTGATGAAGACTTCGAACGGCTGGCCACGATCATCCTCGGTGATGTTGAGGAACATCGTGCCGAGCGGTGTCTCGATGCGCGTCGTGATGCCGCGCAGCGTATCGGGACGCGCTCGCTTGGCGCGACGCTGAAGATTCTCGGCCTCGGTGTCGAACAGCGCCTGCTTGAGTCTCGTGTTCTCCGCCTCGAGCTCCGCAATCGTGCCGTGCAGCTCGCCGCGCTCGGCTCTCGCGTCCGCTTTGCCCTCGCGCTCAGCCTTCGCCTGCTGGGTAGCGCCGGTGGAGAGAACCTGGTTGTCGCGCGAACCGTCGCGGTAAACCGTGACGCCCTTGCACTTCAGGGCGTAGGCGAGCTCATAGATCGCCCTTACGTCTTCCGGTGTCGCGACGTGCGGGAAGTTGGTCGTCTTGGAGATTGCCGAATCGCAGTTCTCCTGGAAGGCCGCCTGCATTCTGACGTGCCACTCGGGCGTGATGTCGTGCGCCGTGACGAAAACGCGCTGCCAGTGCGCTGGCACTTCGTCGAAGTGGATGTGGCCTTCGCGGGCGATCTTCTCCATCAGCTCGTCGGAGTACCAGCCCTCCTTCTTCGCAACCGCGACGAAATCCTCGTTGACGTCAGGCATCAGCGAGCCAGCCTGATTGCGCATGAACGCAACGGCAAAGAGCGGCTCGATGCCTGACGAGCACCCGGCGATGATCGAGATCGTACCAGTCGGGGCAATCGTGTTGACGTTGCAATTGCGAAGCAGCTGCATCGGGCGGATGCGGTTCCCCTTCGCATCACGGGCGCAGGTCTCGTCCGGTCCCCAGATCGATCTCGCCCACTCGGGGAATGGGCCGCGCTGATTCGCAAGCCGCTCGCTCTCACGCTTCGATTCGACGTCCACGAACTTTTGAAGCTGGCGTCCGAAGTCGATGCCCTCGTTGCTGTCGTAGGAGATGCCGAGCCGCACCAGCGCGTCGGCGAAGCCCATGATCCCAAAGCCGATGCGGCGAATTCTCTTCGACAGCGCGTCGATCTCCGGCAGCGGATATTTGTTGACGTCGATGATGTTGTCGAGGAAGTGAACCGAAAGGTGGATGTCGCGCTTGAGCGCGTCCCAATCCATCACGCCTTCCTGCACGTAGTACCCGACGTTGATCGAGCCTAGGTTGCAGACGTCGTACGGAAGGAGCGGCTGCTCGCCGCAGGGGTTCGTCGCCTCGTACTGGCCGACGTGCGGCACCGGATTGAAGCGGTTCGCCTCGTCGATGAAGAAGCAGCCCGGCTCGCCCGTGCGCCAAGCTCCATCGATCATCTTGTCCCAAACGGCGCGAGCGTCGAGCTGACCGGTCACCTTGCCGCTGCCTGGATCCACGAGATCGTACTTCGCCCCCGCGCTCACGGCTTCCATGAACTTGTCAGTGACGGCAACAGAGATGTTGAAATTCGTGATCTGCGTCAGATCTTCCTTGCAGGTGATGAAGTCCATGATGTCGGGATGATCGACGCGCAGGATTCCCATGTTGGCTCCACGGCGCGTGCCGCCCTGCTTGACCGCATCGGTCGACGCGTCATAGAGCTTCATGAACGACACCGGTCCGGATGCGACACCGGTCGTCGAACGGACCATCGAGCCTTTCCCGCGCAGCTTCGAGAACCCGAAGCCAGTACCGCCACCCGATTGGTGGATCAGCGCCATCGCGCGAAGAGTGTCGTAGATCCCGTCGCGTCCATTGGAAAGCGCGTCCTCGATGGGCAGAACGAAGCACGCCGAGAGCTGTCCAAGTGGACGACCGGCGTTCATGAGAGTCGGCGAGTTGGGCTCGAAGCGCCGCTCCACCATCAGATTGTAGAAGCTCTCTGCCGTACCAGTCACTTCGCTGTCGTTCGCACCGTACCGGCGGTCTGCTTCAGCGACCGTACCCGCCACGCGCCAGAACATGTCCTCTGGCTGCTCCACAGGCGTGCCCGTCGCGTCCTTGATCAGATAGCGTTTTCCGATCACGGTGCGCGCATTGTCATTCAGCTGTGCGTCGCCTTGCGGCGGTACGGCGGGTATGGGCATTAGTACAAATTCTCCGCGAACAAAAGGGCTGTCAAGAAATAGACGATGGACTCGGGACTGCACGCTTGTGCATCGGTGATTTCGATGCGGGGACGCATACTACTCCTATTCGTGATTCCGCGCCAGTCTTGAGTTATCTCCTTCGCTGACAACGACTTACGGAATCGACATCACAGATGCTCGGGAGGCCTCGGTTATCCACGTGGGTGCCGAGCCCTGAGGCTCGCGGCAGGCCTCAGAACGAAGAGCCGAATGTGAAGTACGCCTGCGCCTTGCTGGCGCCCACCTGATCGCGATTCGCAAGCGGAAACGCCAATCCCATGCGCATCCTCGCCTGCAGATCCAGCTGAAGCCCCGTATCTATGTTTAGCTCCGCGCCAACGGATCGCATCACCGGAGTCCCCACATCCGCGGCGCGACACACTCCATTTGCCGTGAGCGCACTGACGGGACAGAATGCACGCCCTGTTTCGCCGAATAGCGTAAAGGATGTCTTGTCGATGAAGACGGGAATGAAGCGAAAACCGCGAGACGGTGCGACGAGCGGGGCGCGATACTCGATCGCCGCCGAGTATGCGCGGATTCCGCGCTCCGCGCTCACCGGATAGCCGCGCACGCCGAAGGTACGCCGCTGTTCTCCCAGCGACACGCCGGGAAATACCTCGATCAGCGTTCCGCTTATTCCTCCCGCCGAAAACCGATTGGGACTTCGCGCGTCGGTGACCCCTCCGGCGGCGCGGAGAGCGATTACGTGGTGAGCAAACCCGGCGAGGTCGAGTGCGCGATACAGTGATGTCACTCCGACGACGCTCCGCGTCGCACTTCCCGCCGTGCCGCGTTGCCAGCGCTGCCGTCCGTTGACGCTCGCGCTGATTCCATCTTCGGGTGAGATGCTCAGAGTCGGGCGGCGCGCGTTCGACCAGCCCATGGATCCGATCAGCGCGGGATAGTCATACGCCGTCCTGTAAAACCCATTCAGGCGTGGGAGCAGCGTGTCGGGAGTGGTCGTGTAGCGAATGCTTTCTATCTCTACTCCGAGCGAACCAGCGGCGTAACTACGAAAGCGAGGACGTACCAGTGTCGCCTGGAGAGAAGCGATGCGCGAACGCTCGCTGAGCGTCCCGACCTGGCTGAAGTTTGTACTCGTGCCGGTGAAGATGAAGTCGTGGGAGAAACTCTGCGACGCGTACAAGTCGATTAACGGGCGCCCCAGCCCTGCGTAGCGGTACCACAGCCAAGCCGAATTCTCGGCAAACCGGGTGTTATGCAGAGCCTCCACCGTGTAGCTATGACGCGCGATGACGTCGAAGCCGCTTGTCAGCGCTCCGTACGAAGTGCCGTCGTCGGTCGTGCTCTCGAATACTGGAAGCCAATAGCGTGGAAGCACGGAGGGCCACGCTGAATACGGCCGCGAGCGGGATGAATCGGAAGAGCCCACCGGAGGCAGTCCCGTCACAACATTCAGGCAGGTGGTGCACCCGGCCCTGGGGCTCGTTCTCGAGCTGTCGGCTGGCGAGAGCCGCAGCTGCTCGGTCAGTGGCGCCACCCCGATGTGGAACCCATCCGTGCTGAAGAGAAGCGTGGCCAGCTTGCTCCGATCGGGCGATACCTCCGGCGCGAAGACTCCGGTCGCCGCATCCGTGATTCGCGCCACGCTCGGAGAGAACGCCGTCACATCGGCCACGTAGATCTGCGGCAATCCACTTCGGTCCGACGAGAAGTAGACGCGTTTCCCGTCGGGGGACCAGCTCGGATTCGAATTGATGGCGTGAGCAGCACCGAACGAATCAATCACCTTTCCGTCGGCGTCGAGAATCACGATCTCCGATCGTCCGCGACTCTGTCTCACCGCGGCAATGCGGGAGCCATCGGGCGACCAGCGCGGATCTGCCCACTGCTCGTCGAGCGTCGTCAGAGTGATCGAAGTAATCGCGCGCGCATTGCGCGAGACGCGCACCAGCCGCGTCGTACCGGGTGCGTTCTGGACGGCGACGATCTCTCCATCCGAGCGCGCATCGGGCGAGCTCAGCCTCGCGCCATTGGTGAGGCGGCTCTGTACTCCGTTCTTCTGAACGTAAAGGTCAGTCCAGATGTGATACGCGTCGAAAAACTCCGGCTGCGAGAAGAGAATGCTTCCGTCGGGCAGCCGGACGTTGGGGCTGGTGCCGTTCCGTCGGCCGAGCCTGTGCTCTCGGCCCGACAACGACGCTTCGTACGCGGATGGCACCTCGCGTCCCTTGTCCCCAGCGTAAATGAGGGACGTATCAGTCAGCCAGCGCGGAAAGAAGGCGACACGCCCGGTCTTGGTCACCGCGCGCCAGCCGGGCATCACTTCGTGTGGGGTGCGCATCTCGCGCACGAGTGAATCCCGCCATTGCTGCCATGCGGTCTGGAACGACATCCCAAATGCGCCACGCGATACCGGCGTCAGAAAAAACGGAAATGGAGTCTTCGCGCCGCGCTCTACGAACTCGCGAATGCTTCCCGGGCCGCGCGTGCGGGAGAGGTAGTCGAACAACAGTGACCCATAGATGTAGATGGCCTCACCGCCCGGAAATCGAGACGTCCCCGGCGACAATTCCTGGAGCGTGGGAACCTGGTGCGCGAGAGTAGCGGCGCGGGCGACCATCGAGTGTTCCGAGCTCTCGAGCCGTCCGTATCCAGTCAATCTCGACTCGAAGTACACGGCGAGGCCCTCGAGAACCCAGCGCGGCTCGTACAGATTCGGGAAGAGCAGCGGGTTGCGGCCGAAGATCGCCTGGCCGAAGCGCCAGATTCCGCGCGCGCGATCGAGATGAAAGATGTGCGTCAGCTCGTGCGTTGAATTCCAATCATCGTAGCTCCTCAGACCCGACACATCAGTCGGAGGGTGCGCGAACACGACGATGCGGTTGGACGGAAACGGCGTCGCGTATCCGTTGACGAAATCAACGTTGTCCGACACCACAAGGTCGATCATCCCCCGCGGTGGAACCAGCTCCGACGAGAGTCCGGTGTACGCGCGCTCAGCGTTGACCGCTGCTCGGCGAGCCTGCTCCTCCAGTGGCGGCGTGAAGTGGACGCGAAAGTGCCGCGTCTGGATCGTGCGCCAATGATCGTCAGGTGGAAGTTGAGCGCCTACCGCCCGTGCGGCGCAACAGGCCAGCACGGCCGCAAGCGCGATCAGTCTCACGGCGTTTGCGCCAGCGAAGCGAAATAGCTCTCGAGCCCCTCTGCTTCCTGATCAGGCATGATGATGAACGCGCCTTCAGTCAGAATCGATGGCATCCAGGTTCCACGCGCGACGGCGATGTTCTGGAACTTTATTCCTTTGTCGTGCAGGCCCATCTCCTCGAGCAGCTCATTTTGCGTCGCCCGGGCGAGAGGAATCGAATGAGGCCAGAAGTAGAGCGTCCAGGTGCCGTTGGTGAAAAAAGGGTTCTCGCCATCCGGAGCAGCATCCAGGTGAATCGAAACAAAGGCGTGCGAATTGGCTCGCCGCCCGATAATCGGACGCAACCCTAGCTCTACCGGATCCATGGTCGTTCGAGTCATCACAACGTTCACGCCCCGTTGTACGAGGAGATCGCGCAGCTTCAGGCCAACTGCGAGCACTGCGTCGCCTTCGTAGAGCGTCGTTGGACCTGTGGCACCAGCCGGCGGATGTCCCGGATCAACGGTGATTGTCAGCCCGCGAAGCGGGAAGGTCATGTCCGCAATCCGGGGAGGTCGTCGCACCCTGAATGTCAGATTCCCGTTCTTCCACAATGCGAGATACCCGTATGGTGCGCTACGCAGGCTGATCGTGTATCGCACGCGCGCCGACTCGGGAGTGGAGCTCACGCTGTTGACATATGCGTCGGCAGGTTGCGGCATCATCGAAATCACCGGAGCGCTCTGCACTGCGTACAGCAGCAGCGAAATCGAGCGGTCGCTTTGTTCTACGAGATACGGCGGTGGTGGCCCGGTCATCGGTATGACTATGTCAACCCAGTCTGCCCCGGGCTCGACGCGAACGGGGCCGACACGCCGTACGGGCGCGACCGAATCGCCGGCGAACATTCCGGGTGGAGTCGCAGAACTGTCGCGAGCGAGCTCGCTTCTGAGAACCCAGGCTTCTTGCGCTGAGTCAAGCGCGACGCGAACGAATTCGAGATTCCCGAGTTTTCTGTAGCCGGTCACTTTTACTCGAGTGCCGGGGAATAGAAACCACCTGTATACCTGGCCCCTCTCGCGCGGCTCGGGCATCGCGATGGTGACCCTATCGGTGTCATTCACAACGGAGGTCGGATTGCCCAGCGCCACGTAAACGCTTCCTGTGACTGGCACCAGCGAATCCGGCGCCGGCACTGGATTGAGCGTGTCTCCCGGCTGCCCGCGTCTAGTTGTGTCGGTTGCGGGCGGAATCCTCACGGGAAGAATCAGCCGTGCGTTCCCGAGCTTGTTGCCTGCGAGCAGCTCGTAGCGAGGCGCGCTATCGGGTGGAACTGGCAGCCATCCCATAAAGGCACCGTTGGGCCAGACCGGAATCGCGACTCCATTGATGCGGAGCGCTGCATCACCGGATCCAACGCTGCCGAAAATGAAATTGGAGTCCCGAACCGTGAGCATCTGGTCCGGTTTTGGGTAGACGACGCTTATCTGGAGCGGTCCGAGCACGGGGGGCACGGGCGGGAGCTTCGAACTCGACGGTGGGACAGGAGCGGCCACGAGGGGCGGAACCACAGGAGCCGGTGTCGATGGTCCCGGTGCGGGCCTGCAGGACGCGATCGCGACCGCGAGGCAACCGGTAAAGACCCTAAGTGTCGAAGCTTTCATCGCAGGAATGTAGGTTGCACGTGACATGGCGAGCCAGTCTATCCAATATGCACGGGTAGTGCCCCGTCCCAGCGCTCGCGCTATCTTTTCCGCACCGGGAATGCGGCTGACTCCCGTGACCTGAAGACAACGTTCCTCTGAGCCAAAATTGATTGCAGATATTTTCGGGATCTCGAATGTCGGCCTGATCAGGCACGACAATCAGGATTCTTTTTTGATCGCGAATCTGGAGACGGGCGACATCGCGACCATGAGCGCGCCGACGCTCGTTTCCGTCCATACCGCGCCGTTCATCCTGATAGTAGCCGACGGTGTTGGCGGCGCCGCATCAGGCGCCCTCGCCAGCTCTATCGCCACCGAAACAATTCTCGGCGAGCTGCACCGCTGGTGGCATAAGGTGCCGAAGCGGACGCCTGAATCGATAGAGGGCGCACTCAAGAGGGGCATCGACATCGCCAACAAGGCCATCTATTCGAAGGCCACAACGTCGCCCGAGCACCACGGGATGGCGCGTATCTCGTGCGAAAGGGCGCCGCCAAGCAGCTGACGAAGGATCAGTCCTTCGTGCAGCGGCTCATCGATGCCGGAAGGATGACCCAGAAGGAAGCCGCCCAGAGCGAGCACCGGAACATCATCCTGCAGGCGCTTGGTCCGGAAGAAAAAGTCGTGACGGATTTCTATCGGGTGAAGCTCGAGAACAACGATTGTCTCGTGCTGTGCAGCGACGGGCTCTCCAATCAGGTTTCCCCGGAAGACATCGGGCGGATTACCCGTGGGGCGGGACGCCCAATGGAGATCTGCGAAGCGCTCGTCGAAGAAGCGATGCACACCGGGGCGCCCGACAACATCACCGTTGTTACCGCGCGCCTCCGCGCGACCGACGCGGATCTCGCCAACGCCAAGAACGGCAGCTAGGCCACCTTAGCCGGAACCGTCTCGCCGGTGTGCGGGGCGGCGCCGATGGGTGCCTCGCGCGACCACGGCGCGATCAAGGGCAGCAGCAGCAGCGGCGGGATCGCCATCGCCACCGTGATCAGGAAGAAGCCTGGCCATCCAATTGATTCCGCGATCTTTCCAGCGGGTGCGACGAGAATGTCCCTGCTCGCGGCCATGAGACTCGAGAGGAGAGCGAACTGCGTCGCCGTGAAGCGCTTGTTGCACATGCTCATCAGATAGGCGGTCATTCCCGCGGTGACGAGGCCCAGGCCAAAATTCTCGGTAATGATCGCCGCGACCATGAAGGCGTGGTCCTTCCCGGCGAGGGACAAACCGTAATAAGTGAGATTGCTCAAGCCCTGGAAGACTACAAAAATCCAGAGCGAACGGTTGATTCCCAGCTTACCGATCACCGCTCCACCGGTGACGACACCAGCGATCGTCGCGATTACGCCTACGCCCAGAAAGACTGCGCCGACCTCGCTCTGTGAAAAACCCGCCTGGAGCAGGAAGGGAGTCGTCATGCTGCCCGCGAGACTGTCGGAGTATTTGTACACGACGATGAAGAGCAGGACGACCACCGCGCGCAGGATTCCTACGCGCTGAAAGAAATCGGCGAATGGAAGCACGACGGCTTCGACCAGTGTTCGCGGAGGCGCGTCGCTCAGGACCGGCTCGGGAGCGAAGAACGTCGTCGCGATGCCGATGAGTATCAGCGTGGAGAGAATGAGGTAGACCGTCTGCCACGGCATGCGATCAGCGAGGAAGAAGGCCAGAGCCCCCGTTGTGATCATAGCGACGCGGTACCCCATCACGAACACAGCGGCGCCGGCGCCCATCTCGCGATCCTGGAGAACATCGGTTCGGTACGCATCGAGCGAGATGTCCTGCGACGCGCTGAAGAAGGTGATCGCGATCGCATTCACTGCGAGCATTCGCAGTCCCTGCTGCGGATCGTGGAGCGACATAGCGGCGATGGCGAGGAGAAGCAGAACCTGGGTGATCAGCACCCACCCTCTGCGCCGTCCCAGAAAAGGCGGGACGTAGCGGTCCATCACCGGCGCCCATACGAACTTGAGCGAATAGGGCAGGGTGACGAGGCTGAAGAATCCGATCGTGGCGAGATCGACCTTCGCCGTCGTCATCCACGCCTGGAGCGTCTTGCTGGTGAGATAGAATGGAAGTCCCGACGAGAAGCCGAGGAGGAGCAGTATCCCCATCTTCGGCTGGCCGAAAATGCGTATCGGTGACGTCTTCACAGTAGCGTCGGTCATCGGCAACTCTCCCCGTTGATTCGTCTACCCTGCAGTTCGAGCGCTTCTCTGTCCTCTCGGAACCGTCGCTTCGCGCAGTAGCACTCTTGATGCCGCTCTTTGCATCACTGCTTCCCCTCCCCAGGCGCATAATATCGGAGCACTCACAATCAACTCCTCGGCGAGCCGAGGATGGCTGAATAGAACGATCAATCTTTCTTTCGATCCCGCGCGCTTGAGCGCGCTGCGCACCGCTTCCTTCGCCGCGGGGGAGTAGCCGGGTCGCCCTTTCCAGGCGCGGATGTCGCCGAAAAGCGCGATTACGGTTGATCGTGCACTTGATGCCTCACGCTCATCGTCGACCATCAGATCGACGCCGCCGGCGCGAAGAGATGAGATGAGAGGATCACGCGATGGCGCCGGGTACGGACCGCCAACGTCGTCGTCGACGATCACGAGGTTCCATGGCTCCGGGAGACGCCGTATCGGTCCACCCAATGGATGCACGACTCGCTCCCCGAGCTGAATCGACCACCCGCTCTCGTCGCGCGTGGGACGGTTCGTTTCTCTCGAGAGCGCGGCCCAGCGAGCCCAGCGGCGGCGACGCTCGAGCGAACGGTGGATGCTATCGCCATCGAGCCGTTTGTCATCGATCGCCTTTCGCACGGCCTGCTCGGATGCCACCACGTCCGACGGATACAGGAGAGAGTCGCAGCCGGCGTAGAGGGCGCGCACGACTGCTTCGCCCTCTCCGCCGCCGAGCACTCCTTCCATGATCAGAGCGTCCGTGACGACGATCCCGTCGAACCCGAGCTCATTGCGCAGGAGCTCGGTGAGAATCGGTCGGGACAGCGTTGCCGGAGCGCCGCTCGGATCGAGCGCCGGAAACGCGACGTGTGCCGACATGACCGATGCGACACCGCGCTCAATGGCTCGACGGAACGGAACGAGATCAGTCGCCCGCAGCGTCTCCGCCGATTCTTCGACGCGCGGCAGCGTCTTGTGGGAGTCCACCGTGGTGCGACCGTGCCCAGGAAAATGTTTTGCGCAAGCGAGCACGCCTTCCGCCTGGCACGCGTCGATCCAGGCGGACGCGTATTCGCCAACCCGGTCCGGATCGCTGCCGAACGACCTCGTTCCGATGATTGGATTGTCCGGCTCGACATCGATGTCGCAATCGGGGGCGTAAATCCAGTTTATGCCAAGGGATCTCGCCTCGATGGCGCTTACCGTCGCAGAGCGGCGAATTGCCTGCACGTCTTCGAGCGAAGCAATCGCGGCGAGGGGCGGTAGCGCGGTCTGGCCCGCGAACTGCTGGCCGGCGCCTCGCTCCAGATCCGCTCCGATCAGGAGAGGAATACGCGATTTGGAGTGGAGATCTTCGGTGAGCGCGGCGACGTGCTCCGAGGGTCCGCCGAAAAGGATGAACCCGCCGACGCCGAGACTGAGCGCCGTATCGATGGCGGCGCGCTCGCCTTCGTAGCCGAGTGTTGCATCCCAGCGAATCGCCGGGAGGAAGAGCTCCGCGATTTCGCTCATGCGGGCGTGTGCTTACCCAGGATGCGCGGGCCGCGCGCGCCGGTGGCCGTCGGTACGTTGCCAGGTCGTTTCGTCACGTGCAGGTATCCAAGCAATGCAAAGGCCACCGCCTCCTTGGCCTCTCCGTCGAAGAAGACTTCATCGAAATGGCGAACCCGAACCGGAGCAGCCGATTTTACGATTGCATCGAACAGCGCCGGGTTTTTCGCGCCGCCACCTGATACCAGCACTTCGCCCACCGGCTCCGCGATGAAACGCCGGTACGCATCTCCGACGCTCTCCGCCGTCAATTGAACGGCGGTCGCGATTGCGTCTTCGTCGCTTCCGCCGGCTGACCGCACCCGGTCGATCAGATTCTGAACGTATTCGGTGTTGAAGAGCTCGGGGCCCGTCGATTTTGGCGGGGGCGCAACGAAGTACGGTGCGGACATCAGTTCGGACACGATTTGTATGTTCGGACGGCCCGCCTTCGCCAGCTTCCCATCCACGTCATACGGGAGATCTGGTCGCAGTGCGCGCGTCACTCGGTCGATCACGCCCGCGCCTGGCCCCGTGTCGAATGCGCGCACGCCCTCGATCTGGCCGCGCGGCGGAACGACGGTGATGTTGCCGATGCCGCCGAGGTTCTGGAGGCCGCGCCACTCCGTTGGAGACGAGAAGAGCATTGCGTCAGCGACGGAAACGAGCGGCGCTCCCTGCCCACCGGCCGCGACATCCCGCACGCGAAAATCGCTCACCACGCTGATGCCCGTTCGCTCGGCGATGACGGCCGCTTCTCCCGATTGCCACGTCGAGTGTCCGGGCTCGTGCCAGATGGTCTGCCCGTGCGATGCGATGGCCGATATCTCATCGCGAGCGACGCCCGCTTCGGCCATCACTTCGATCGCCGCGTCGGCGAGCCATCCACCGAGGTCGAAGTTGAGCCGGCAGTATTCACGGGGCGTCGTACCCGTGTTGGCGGTCTGGAGTCGCTTGCGCTCCGCCGGCGTGTACGCGCGCGAAGTGAAAGCGAGAAGGTCGACGTCGATGCGCCCGTCGCTCGCGTCACGGAAGCGAGCGACCGCGGCGCTTATTCCGTCGAGCGATGTGCCGGACATCAATCCAACGACGACTCCGCTGGCCATGCCTAGCTTGGTGACGCGCCTGACCACGCCGCCGTTCTGTGCGAGAAGGCGCTCCGCTTCTTCGCGCTCGACTCCACGCTTCTGCATTACGATCGCCAGCTTGACGCTCTTGCCCGCGCGATCGAGCAGCTTCGTCGCCTCGTCGCGCGAGACTCCGCAGACTTCGATCACTATGCGCTGGCTCCGATCGATGAGCTTGTTGTTGGTGGCGCGAAGATCGACCATCAGATTGCCATAAGTCTTTCCGAGCCGGATCATCGCGCCGGTGGTGATCATGTTGAGCACGAGCTTGGTTGCGGTTCCGGCCTTCATGCGAGTCGAGCCCGTGACGACTTC
>CAJDUK010000025.1_pt2 | contig 27210 bp, 24 predicted proteins | sample 7390591 | NCBI WGS metagenome assembly CAJDUK01 (sample SAMEA7055672, study PRJEB34461) | soil metagenome | biome: terrestrial ecosystem; feature: Peninsula; material: soil | place: Antarctica | collected 2016
CGCGATGCGCTCGAAGCGGTAATCGACAGTGGAAAATGGCCACTGCGGCTCGTCGACACCGCCGGGCTTCGAGAGACGGATGATCGAATCGAGAGACTGGGGATAGAGGTCAGTGAGCGCTATCTCGCGGATGCGCACGTAATCCTCGCCTGTGCCGAAGGCCCGGAACAACTGGCGGAGACAATTGACATAGTCGCCCGAGATGCGAGCGCGCAAATCATAGCGGTCCGCACAAAAGCTGATTTAGTAGCAGACAAAGAACAATCAGTTGATTCTCGACCAAACGTTGCCGTCAGCGCCGAGACTGGGCTTGGGCTTCAGGATCTGATCGAAAAAATCGATGAGGTTTTGAGCGAAAAACACGGTGAGATCGTTCCCGAGTTGCCGATCCTGACGAAAGCTCGGCACCACCATGCTCTCACCGTGGCTTGCTCGGAGATCGAGCAGTTCCTACGAGCATGGAGCGAAGAAAACCTCCCGGCTACGATTGCATCGATCCACCTGCGTACCGCAGTCTCGTCGCTGGAAGAGCTGATTGGAGCAGTCGAAGTCGAAGATGTCTTCGACCGTGTATTCAGCTCTTTTTGTGTGGGGAAGTAGGACTAGGCGGACGCAGCGGCGGAGCTTGCAATCGAGGTAATCTCGCTCGCGCTAGCGCGAATCGCCCACTCGAGCCCGCGAGCGTTCACTGCCGACTCGACCATTCTGGCGCCGAGGAAGTAGCCGCTTCTTTCGGGGAAAATATGCCGGTCGACCGTGCGAGCGTCATCGCTCATGCCTCCGGAGAGGTAGCGAAGGCGCAATCCAAGCCCAGCGCGATCGAGATCGGCATTCAGAGCTCGCGTCATCAGCGGCTCGAGTTCCCGAACACTGGCATACTCGCGGCGGGTGTATCCGTAATATTCCCAGGCTGCGTGTCCGGGACTGATTGCTCTCGAGGCGTGAGTGGAAAGGCCCTCGTTGATCATAAGCTCACGGAGCGAAGCGCGCCTTCCGGTTTCCCAGTAGGAGTAGTAACCGCCGGCGTCCTCGATCAGCTGTTTCAGCTCGCTGCGGCTGGTCGGAGACGTGTAACGAACCGAATGCGCGATCTCGTGAGCCAGCCAGAGGGGAATCAGCTCCGGATCTAGTCCCAATCCTTGGGTTTCGGGGTTGGTTACACTGGTAAAATGCTCCAGGCAGACGAAGGCGACTCCCTTTCCGTCGACTACGAGCTCGCCGGCGTTAGCAGCGCCGACGCCCACCATGAGCACGACATCAATATCGGTATCGATACCCAGGAGGGTTCTGCACTGCTCTTCAGTATTTCTGGCGAGAGAGACCACGTCGATTCTTTCGAGCATGGTGCGGAGGTCTACGCGACTCGCAAGTGCGGCAGAGCGAACAACTTCCAGAAAATGCGGCCCCGCCGGATCCAGCACGTAGTTATGCCAGTAGGCCTCTAAAAAACGGCGGTGATTTTCGAAGTAGCGGAGATAGGCGGCGACACGGTCGGTACTGTTGTGAACTGCAAAGAAGTCAGGCAGTAGGTTGATGAGCATCAACGACCAGGTCGCGGGGTGGGGATCCGTCGCCGTTTGCGATGCGAGAAGATACATTCGCCTCAAACTCTCAACAAGACCGATCTCCTCCCAAAGAATTTCTGAAACTGTGGCACAGATATTCCCTCTAGTTTCTGCGAGTTCCGAGAGCAGAGAGGAGGAGCAGCCATGACAACGCTGCGTCAGATTGAGCTCTGTTGCCCTGTGTGTGACAACGAGTTCAAATCGCAAAGTGTAGTTTCGACAAACGCGTTCGGCGGTAAACGGACCGATTTCCACGAGCGGGCCGCTGGAACGCAGCCACTCGCGTATCTCATCCACATGTGCAGTGAGTGTGGCTTCTCCGGCGGAGAAGCTGACTTCACCGGCGCTGCGGATGTGAGCCCGGTGCTCAAACAGCACGTGCTCAAGGAGCTTGCTCCGAGCCGATCGACGCTGACATGTGGCTCGGAGAAGTATGAAGCGGCCGCCAAGGTTGCTCAGTGGCAGGGACTGGATCCCAGGCACATCGCAGATCTTCTCCTCCGCGCTGCCTGGTGCTGTGTCGATGAAGGAGACGTCGAAGCGGAGCGGTACTTCCGCCGGCATGCCACGTGGATGTTTCAGGAAGCGCTGAAATCTTATGACGGAGTTCCGCGGGAAGAGCGACCGATTCTCACGTATCTCGTGGGAGAGCTATGGAGACGAATCGGCGAGGTTGGAAAGGCCGTATCCTGGTTCGACGCAGTTGCCGGGGAAGTGACGGATCCGGAGAGCCAGCAGTGGGTTGTGGACGCCGCAGACCAGCAGAGGCTCAATCCAAGAGAGTGGTTCGGCTAGAAGTTATTTCGTTCCGAACAATCTGTCGCCGGCATCACCGAGGCCGGGCAGAATATAGCCCTGACTGTTGAGTTCCCGGTCCAAAGCCGCGCAGTAGATCTGCACATCCGGGTGAGCCTTGCTCAGATGGCGCACTCCTTCAGGGGCGGCTACCACGCACAGAAACCGAATCCGGTTCGCGCCGGCCCTCTTGAGCGATGCGACCGCGGCAGCGGCGCTTCCTCCAGTCGCGAGCATCGGGTCCAGCAGAAAGAAATCACGCTCAGCAGTGTCTCCAGGGACTTTGAAGTAATAGTCCACCGGCTGAAGGGTGTCGTGGTCCCGGTACAATCCGATGTGCCCGACGCGGGCTGATGGCACCAGGCGAAGAATTCCCTCCACCATCCCAAGACCAGCCCGCAGAATAGGGACAAGGGTCAGCTTCTTTCCGCTGATGTGCCACCCCGATGTCTTTTCCAGCGGGGTATCTACATCTCTCGGCTCGAGCGAGAGCTCGCTGGTTGCCTCGTAAGCCATGAGCATCGCAATCTCATCGACGAGCTCCTTGAAATGCTTGGTCTCGGTCTTCTGATCGCGGAGAATCGTTAACTTGTGCTGGACGAGAGGATGCCGGATAATAATCAGAGAAGGGAATTCCTCGACGCGCTCGATCATCATAGCCCCAGGATTTCCAGCACCAGCACAATGGACGTCAATCGGCTCATAATCTCTAACTCCTGATGAAAGAATACCAGGCTGTTGTAGTGAAGCTGACGCGGCACACACGCGAGGACGAAGACACGCTCACCGATCTTCTCAACGAGCGGAGCAGAGGCGGATGGGAGCCAGCACTCATGTCGCAGGATGAACAGCGCCTGACCATCCTGTTTCAGCGTGACGCAGTAGCAGAAGGCTAGCTGGTTGGAGATAACCTTCGTCGGCGCCGCTCGCGAAGTCACCGGGTCCTGCCATCTACTGCACGTCAACGGACACACTGTCGCGCTCGACTGCGGGATGTTTCAGGGAAGGCGTCAGGAATCTGCCGAGAAGAACCGTACTCTCCCGGTGGCAATCAAGGATCTCGACGCCGTAGTTCTCTCACACGCGCACATCGATCACTCCGGCCGGCTTCCATACCTGATAGCCGAAGGCTACTCCAAAACGATCTGGGCAACCGCCGCGACACGGGACCTCTGCGCGGTAATGCTAGCCGACTCGGCCCACATTCAGGAGAAAGACGCCGAGTTTCTGGCAAAGAGGAGGAAGGAATTCATCGAGCCGTTGTACGGAATGCGTCACGCTGTCCGCACAATGGATCTCATGGTGGGCGTCCCCTACAATAGACCGTTCGATGTCGTCCCTGGAATAAAGGCCACTTACATCGATGCCGGGCACATACTCGGCTCCGCCTCCGTTCTTCTCGACTGCACGGAAGGAGGTAAGACACAGCGGCTTGTGTTTTCCGGTGATATCGGACGTAGCGGCCTGGCCATAATCCGGGAGCCGGTTCCGCCCGAAGGCGCGGATGCGCTGATAATGGAGTCGACTTACGGGAACCGGGAACATGAGTCGGTCGAAGGAGCGCGCGCCAAACTGGCACAAGTAGTTCGGGAAACAGCGGCGCGGGGCGGACGTGTTCTCATCCCGGCGTTTGCGGTCGGCCGGACGCAGGAGGTGATCTACGCGCTGCACTCGCTCGCGAAAGAAGGCGCGATTCCCTCCATACCCATCTATGTCGATAGCCCGCTGGCGATCGATGTGACGACGGTGTTCGAGACGCACCCGGAGAGCTTCGACAGATCGGAAGAAATGGTCCAGAAGGCAAAGGATCTGTTTCGCTTCGACCTTCTTCACTACACTCGCGATGTGGAGGAATCAAAGGCTCTGTCACGCGCACACGGCCCGATGGTGATCATAGCCGCCTCGGGGATGATGGAGAACGGCAGGATTCTGCATCATCTGGCACAGGGCGCCGGCGACTCCCGCAACACGATTCTCGTGGTGGGCTTTCAAGCCGAGCACACACTTGGACGCAGAGTGGTTGAACGGCGGCCCGTTCTACAGATCTTCGGAGAAGATGTGCCGCTTCACGCGCGTGTAGAAGTAATCGATGGGTACAGCGCCCATGCGGACAAGACTGAGATGATAACGTGGCTCGGACGAGTAAAGGACAAATCTCCGCGCCTTGCCCCTATTTGGCTGGTGCACGGAGAGGCTGAAGTTCAAGACGAATTCAAGGCGACGCTTGGCGCCATCGGATACTCGGTGGAGTGTCCGAAGCCTCACACCAGACATGCTTTCTAACGTAGCTTCCACTGATGAAGCGCGCCGCTGCCGCTGCTGCTGCCAAGGCAAAACAGGCTGTAACCCTCATTCGCCGAATCCTGACTGTCGCAGTCGTGACGGCATTTGCGCTCTGGCTCCTCTCCGCCACTGCGGTACTCGTCTGGAGCTCTCGGGATGAGGCTCGGCCCGCCCAAGCGATCGTCGTACTCGGCGCCGCTCAATACGCGGGTAAGCCCTCTCCTGTCCTTCGGGCCCGGCTCGATCATGCCTTGGAGCTCTGGAACCGACACCTCGCGTCACTCCTGATACTGACAGGGGGGACGGGTTCCGGCGACACGACCAGTGAAGCAGCTGTTGGAAGGACCTACGCGCGGAAACACGGCGTTCCCGACAGCGCCATTCTCGTCGAAACCGAAGGTCGAACGACGAGTGAATCAATGAGAGCCGTTGCTGGTATGCTCGAGGTGCGCGGACTTCAGACCGCCCTTCTCGTCAGCGACCCGTTCCATATGCTGAGGCTGCGGATTCTGGCGAGACGCTTCGGTTTTACACCGTACACATCTCCGACCCAGACCAGCCCAATCTCGCCCAATCGGGAAGAGCGCTGGAAGTATATTTTCAGCGAATCCATCAAGGCACCACTCGCCTTCTTTTTCGAGAGGAAGCTGTGAAGACCAAGCATTTAGTTGCCCTGTGCTACTTAATGGGGAGCGTCCTGGCCGTCGCTCCACTCGGCGCGCAGGCCACACCCAAAATCAAGTTCGAGAAGTACACGCTTCCGAACGGTCTCGAGGTGATCCTGCATGTGGATCATTCCACGCCAATCGTTTCCGTGGACACCTGGTACCACGTGGGATCGGGCGACGAACAGATAGGCCGCACCGGGTTCGCGCACCTGTTCGAGCACATCATGTTCATGGGCTCGCAAAACGTGCCGGTGGGGGCATTCGACCAGATGCTCGAAGCAGCTGGGGCCGACAACAACGGATCGACCAATGAAGACCGAACCAACTACTACGAGAATCTTCCTTCCAACGCTCTGGCGCTTGCCCTATGGCTCGACGCCGACCGGATGGGCTTTCTGCTGCCGACGATGGACTTGGCCAAGCTGAATCTGCAGCGTGATGTCGTAAAGAATGAGCGCCGGCAGCGGGTGGACAACGTCCCGTACGGACGCGCCGACGAGACCATATTGGCGGCGTTGTACCCTCCATCCCACCCGTACTCCTGGCCGGTCATCGGCTCGATGGCGGATCTAAGCGCTGCCTCGGTCGACGATGTGAAAAACTTTTTCCGGACCTACTACGCTCCCAACAACGCGACGGTAGCCATAGCGGGCGATTTCGATCCCGTGGCCGTCAAGAAACTCGTCGCTCAGTACTTCGGACCGATTCCTCGCGGTCCAGCGGTGAAAAGGAGAACGACGGTTCCCGCCGTAATTCTTCCCCGCGACAAATTCATCGTGCTGGAAGACAAGGTGCAGCTACCGCGGCTCTTCTACACATGGCCGACGGTAAAGCTGTACGCGCCGGATGATGCCACGCTTGACATCCTGGCGCTGGTCCTCGCCAACGACAAGAACTCCCGGCTGTACAAGAAGCTCGTGTATGAGCTTCAGATTGCCCAGAACGCGCGCGCGTCTCAGGAAAGCGGGCGGCTCGATGGCAAGTTCCAGGTCGACGTCACACCGATGCCCGGACAAAAGGTCACCGACATCGATCAGGTCGTCCGGACGGAGATCACCAACATCATCGATAAGGGCATCTCGACCCGGGAGCTGCAACGGGCTCAAAACTCGTACAAGGCAAGCTTTCTCGACCGTTTGGCCAGCGTGTTGGGCAAGGCGGACCAACTCAACACCTATAACTATTTCGCCGGCAATCCGGACTACGTTCAACAGGATGCTGCAAGGTATGAGCGTGTGACTGCCGCTGACGTTCAGCGCGTCGCCAGGAAATACCTTGGCAAGCCGAAGATCGTGCTCACGGTAGTCCCAGAGGGCAAGAAAGACATGATGCTGACCGCAGCCGCAGCCGGAGGCGCTCGATGAGAGTATTCCATTCCAGTGGCGCGTTGGGCGTGCTCGCTTTAACCGTCATTCAGTCGACTGCCTTCGCTCAGGGCACGTTTGATCGCACCAAGCCACCCGAACTGGGTCCTCCGCCTCGTGTAGCGCTTCCGCCGATTGTAACTCGCGAGCTCCCGAACGGCCTCAAGCTGATGATCGTCGAGCAACACGAGCTGCCTCTTGCCGACTTCGTCCTGCTCGTCGGAAGTGGGAGCACCACTGACCCCACCAGCAAGACAGGCGTAGCAAATCTCACGTCCGCGATGCTCCGTGAAGGAACCGCAACGCGAAAGAGCCTCGAGATCGCGGATCAGATTGCATTCCTCGGCATCAATCTGTCCCCGTCCAGCAGCTGGGAGTCGAGCACTCTGTCGCTCCACACTCCTACGGCTCAACTGGATAGCGCACTGGCGCTCTTCGCGGATGTCGCACTCCACCCATCCTTTCCGGCGAACGAATTCGAGCGGATCAGGAAGAGCCGGCTTACGGATCTCATTCGGTTGAAGGACCAAGGCCCCGCGATCGCCAATCTCGCGTTCCCGGCAATCATTTATGGGAGCGGACACCCGTACGGCGCTGCAACACTCGGAACGGAAACGTCGGTCAAATCGCTCTCCGTGACCGACCTCCAGAACTATTACCAGGCGAACTTCAAGCCGAACAACGCTACTCTGATCATCGTCGGGGACGTGAGCCCGAGTCAGATCGAACAGAAGATCAACGCAGTGTTCGGCGGTTGGCAGCGTGGCGATGTATCGCCGCTCACATATGCAGATCCACCGAAAGCCGGCACGACCACGATCTATCTCATCGACAAGCCTGGGGCCGCTCAATCATCGTTTCGGATTGGTGCTGTAGGCGTCCCGCGCTCGACTAAAGACTACTTTGCTCTGTCTGTGATGAACACGATTCTTGGCGGGTCATTTTCCAGCCGACTCAATCAGAATCTTCGTGAGACCCGGGGCTATACCTATGGCGCAAGCACGCGGTTCGATATGAGGCGTGCTGCCGGCCCGTTCTCGGCATCGGCAGAAATAGTCGCGGCGAAAACAGATTCAGCACTGCTGGAGTTCATGAAGGAGTTGAACGCCATCCGGCAGACAGTACCTCCGACCGAGCTGTCTCGCGCCAAGCGATTCCTGCAGCTACAGCTCCCAGGGAATTTTGAGACCACGCAGGACATTGGGTTCCAGCTGGTTCCGGTCGCGCTTTACGGGCTGCCGTTGGACTACTACAACAACTACGTCCAGAACATCGAGGCTGTCACTCAAGCCGATGTCGCACGAAGGCCATCAATGTCGCTCCTATCGTCATCAGAGACATGAGCGGCCAGCCGATCCCTTAGCTGAAGAACGCGGCGGCGCAAAGAGGGCATGACCGGATAGATGGTCATGCCCTCTTTTTCGTATCGCGCCTATGGATTCAACGCCGCATTAATCCACTTCCAATACTCGTCGGCACCGACGTCCGTTACGTCGTTGTGTCCGGCATTTTCTACGAGGAGGAACTGCCCCTTTCGTTTCGCCGCCTCGTACACTTCGACTCCCATCCTGAAGGGCACCACGCGATCGCGTTTCCCGTGCGCGACTGAAACAGGCGCATCGAGGCGTGATACGGCCTGGATCGTGTCGAAATGGATACGCGAGACTGTCTTCCAGACCAGAACTACTGGAGCAGATACGATGAGTCTCGCCATCGCGCGTGCAGACGAGAATGGCGACTGCAGCAGCAGAGCCCTCGGAGGGTGGATCTCAGCCAGCTCTGCTGCTATGGCGCTTCCGAGCGAATGTCCGAAGTAGGCGATGCGCCCGCGATCGAGACCGAAAGCAGACACGAGATGATCATGTGCTGCTTGCGCGTCAAGCTTTGTGTTCGAGTAAGTAGGGGACCCGCCGAGTGACATGTAGCCACGGTATTCGGCAAGAAAAACGGCATGGTTCGTATTCCGCAGTACCTCACGCGCCCAGTCGAGCTGCCACATGGCGAGATCGGCGTTGCCATGAAAGCAGAGGAGAACTCCAGAAGTGGCTCGCGGATCTCCGACGACGAACCCAACCAGTCGTTGTCCATCCGAGGCCTCGTAATACACGTGTCCGAATCCAACCGGAGCCTCATGCAGCCTCGGCGGCTGAAAGAGAATTCGCTCCTGGGCCCACCAGATCAGCAAGAGGAACCCGCACAGCAGCCCAAGAATCAAGAGAGCGCTAATCACGCGAGCACGTCGAGGGGGTTCCAGTGGGTTTGCATGGCGGGCAATTTACGACAATGCGAATTCCAATAGAAACCTTCCACCTGGAAAACGGGCTTTTCGTCACACTGTCCGAGGATCACACTGCGCCGATCGTCGCGGTGAATCTCTGGTATCACGTCGGATCGGCGAACGAGAAACCCGGCAGGACCGGATTCGCACATCTGTTCGAGCACATGCTCTTCCAGGGTTCGGCGCACGTCGGATCGAACGAACACTTCGAGCTGATCCAACGAGCGGGCGGAACCCTGAACGGATCAACCTGGCTCGAGCGGACGAACTACTTCGAGACTATTCCGTCAAACGAGCTCGCGCTGGCACTGTGGCTGGAAGCCGATCGCATGGGTGAGCTGCTCCCAGCCATGACTCAGGAGAAGCTGGACACGCAACGCGATGTCGTAAAGAACGAACGACGGTGGGCCGTCGACAATCAGCCGTACGGGACGATGCTGGAAAAGATGCAGGAGCTGGTCTTCCCGCCATCCCACCCATTTCAGCATTCGCTGATCGGATCGATGGATGACCTGACGGCGGCATCACTCGATGATGTCGCGCAGTTTTTCTCCACGTACTACAGGCCGGATAACGCGGTTCTTTCGATAGCCGGAGATTTCGATCCTGCGGATGCGCGACGGTTGATTTCCGAATACTTCGGGCCGATTCCCAGAGGGAAAGGAAAGCCTCCGCTGGCGCCAATGAATCTTCCGCCGGTGTTCGGAAAACGATTACGCGAAGTCGTCCACGATGACGTGAGTCTTCCCCGACTGTTCACGGTCTTTCGCTCCCCTGTTTTTGGAAGCGAGAACTATTATGCCGCGAGCGTGGCATCGGCGGTTCTCGGGCTCAGAAAGGGAAGCCGGCTGCACCGGTCCCTGGTACGGGAGCGACAAATTGCAGCAGATACATCCGCCTTCACTTTCGATCTGGCAAAGGGGACCGACCTATTAGTGATCGATGTGACCGCACGGCCGGAAACCGGAGTCTCGCAACTCGAAGAGGAGGTCGAGCGGGAGATCGACCTCCTCTATCGCGCAGGAGTAACCGAGTCCGAGGTGGGGAGAGCGATCGCCCTCATCGAAACCGATCTGGTAGCCTCACTGCAGTCTGCGGGCGAACGCGCCGACAGGCTCTCGATGTTCGCCACCTACTTCGCTCGGCCAGAACTCATCAACGAGCAGGTAGATCGATACCGGACGGTGACCGCGAAGCGGGTCAACGACCTCATTTCCGAGCGATTCGGTCAGGACAACCGCGCAAGCCTGCTCTACGTTCCGAAAGAGGGTGTCGAGTCTGATGGTGTTCTGGCAGCTGCGGCAAGCACAGGCTGATGGTCACCTCTCTCCGCCCGAAATCAGGACCGGCACGGCGATATCATTTCCCGGACTTTCACGACGAGGTGTTGCCGAGCGGAATTCGCTTAGTGACGGCTCCGGTGAAAAAACTTCCGCTGGCCACGGTGCTGGTAGTCGTAGATGCCGGGTCTGTGAGCGAACCCCGAGGCAAGGAGGGAATCGCATCGCTTGCAGCGGCAGGACTCCTTGAAGGTACCAACCGATTCGACGGGGCCGAGCTGGCGGAGAAGTTCGAGCAGCTCGGTACTTTCTTGGAATCGGGAGCAGACTGGGATAGCGCGATCATCAAGATCACCGCGTTGTCCGACCAGCTGGAAGAAGCAGCGGGATTGCTCGGCGAGGTGATCAGCAGTCCCGTCTTTCCGGAGCGGGAAGTTGAGCGCCTCAAGGCCGAGCGACTGGCGGAAATCCTCCAGTTGGAGACCGAGCCCCGCGGATTGGCGGACGAGAAATTCTCGGAGTTTCTCTATTCGCCCGAATCCCGGTACTCCAGGCCAGACGAGGGAAGCACGGAGAGCGTCAATGCCCTCTCACGTGAAGATGTCGAGCAGTTCTATGGATCGAATTATCGAGCAGGAACTACGACCGTTATCATTGCGGGAGATGTCACACCAGAACGAACGCGTGCCTTGGTCACGGATGCTTTCCGAAACTGGCCCTCGGGATCGGCTCAAAAGCCACAGCTTACGACAGCCGCACGGACCAAGGGACGACACGTTCACATCGTGCACAAGCCGGAAGCGCCGCAATCGGAGCTTCGGGTAGGACACGTCGGATTGCCACGAGGGCATACCGATTTTTTCCCGACGATGGTAATGAACGCGGTGCTTGGCGGCCTTTTCGGCTCGCGGATCAATCTCAATCTCCGCGAAGTCCACGGTTACACCTATGGCGCGTCATCCTACTACGACTGGCGGCGCGGAGCAGGTCCATTCGTCGTATCGACGGCCGTAGAGAGCGAAGTCACCTCACCGGCACTCACGGAAATTCTTCTCGAGATCGACCGAATTCGTAGCGACAGGATCTCTGACGAAGAGCTGTCTCTTGCTCGTGACTATCTCGAGGGAGTCTTCCCGATTCGCTACGAGACTACAGCGGCAATAGCCTCAGCTCTGGCGACGCTTGTGATCCATGACCTACCGCCAGACTACTACGATACCTATCGCAAGAACATCCACAGCGTGTCGGCCGACGCGGTGCTTGAGGCAGCGATCGCTCATCTCCATCCGAGCGAGCTGCAAACGGTCATAGTCGGTGACGCAAAAATGATTCAGGGCGCTCTCGCCGATTCGAAATTCGGCGAGCTGGTCGTTCATAACGGATAGGGAAGAGGTGACAAAGGAAGGATCGGACGAGCCCGGGCGGATAGATTCGCGCCGTGTCTATACCGGCAAGGTCATCTCACTTGACGTGGATCGGGTCAGGTTTCCCGACGGATCCGTCGGTGAGCTCGAGATGATAAGGCATCCGGGTGCGAGCGCTGTCGTCCCCTTCCTCAGCGATCCCCGTGGAGCGGATCCCCAGGTCCTGATGATTCGACAGTACCGGTACGCGGCAGACGGCTATCTCCTCGAAATCCCAGCCGGACGACTCGACCCGGGAGAGGATCCTCGCGATTGTGCCTTGAGGGAGCTTAAAGAAGAAACCGGCTGTTCAGCTACGCAGGTCGATCATCTCTTCACGATGTATACGACTCCCGGATTCACGGACGAGAAAATTCACCTCTTCATGGCAACGGGCCTGACGGCAGGGGAGGCCAAACGTGAATCGGACGAGTTTCTCGATCTCGAGCCGATGCCACTCTCGCGTGCGTTGGAACTGGTGGAAGCCGGTGAGATCAAGGACGCCAAAACCGCGCTCGGTCTCCTCTTCGCCGCGGGATTTCGCGCCGGCCGTTAACCCTTTGGGCCAAATTGGCGTCTAATCAACCAAGGACGCTGACATGTCATGTAAAGAGGACAGATTGGCAGAATCTGGACAAGCTCTACCTTCCAGGTGAAACGTCTAAGTCCTTGTCAATCCATAACTTAAGCCTGACAATCGCCCGGCATGGCCCGTGCATTATAGGGTAGCGTAGAAAGTTCCAATGAGAGATGTGCACGATCCAGTGTCGTGAGAGTCTCCATTTAATTAGGAGAAAAAATGGCTGACATCGTCCGTAAGCAGAAAGTCTCAGTTGAAGTAGCGACCGTCAGGGAGCGCCTGCAGGCGATGGATGACTCAGCCGTCGTTACTGCCTTCCTTGGTGGTGAGGAGCGTGCCTTCTCAGAGCTGGTGACTCGTTACCAGACCCGTCTCCTGAATTTCGTGTACCGTACGATCGGCGATCGGGAAAAGGCTGAGGATCTGGTGCAGGAAGTATTCATTCGGGTTTACCGCCATCTGCATCGCTTCGACAGGTCAAAGAAGTTTTCGACCTGGGTCTATACGATTGCATCGAATTTGGCGAAGAACGAGCTTCGCAACCGCTCCCGTAATCCTCTGGTCCTCTTCCAGACGGTTCAGAAGAACTTTCAGGATGAAGACCGGCCACTACAGTTCGAGGATACGACCTCGCGTCCGGACGACATGTACCGCAAGCGGCATTTGCGGGAGATAGTCGAGGAAACGGTGGCCAAGCTCCCCGAGCACCACAGGAATGTGTTCATCCTGCGAGAGCTGGAAGGCAAGTCCTATGAAGAGATCGCGGAGATCACCGACTGCAATCTCGGGACGGTAAAGTCCCGCCTCAACCGGGCAAGGAATTCGTTCGCGGAGATCATTGCCCCATATGTAGATTAGGTCTGACGGTTCGGGAACAGGCGCCCTGCTGCTGGGTACCTGTTACCGAACCCTCAACCTATCTTCATGGACTGCCGCGATTTTTGTGATCAGCATCTTGCATTCGTAGACGATACCCTGGCTGGTATCGAGCTCGTTCGCATGCAGCGGCACCTTTTGGAATGTGAAAGCTGCGCGAAGCAAGATGCTAAGATCCGCCGCGCGCTTCTCCTGTTCAGAAACCTCCCCTCCATAGAGCCATCCGCGGACTTTTCCCAGCGGCTCGAAGCGCGTCTCAGGAATTGCGAATACGACGATCTGTTCGCTACGACGCAGCGCAATCTCAGACGTGGCGCCATCGCGGCGACGATCGCCAGCGTGTTGATGCTGGGATATATCGGAACGACGCTCTTCCATTCCGACGGTCCACGCGATCTCGTGATGGCCCCGGTAGTAGCAAACATTCCAGAGCCGGACCTCACTCCAATCACTACCTCGACCCCGGCAATAGTTACGTCCGTATCAGCGGGACTAACTATTTGGCCAGCTGCCCTCTTTGCGGAGCAAGTTCCGGTTCGGTTTGCCCACTCCAGCCTCGAGCTCGCGAACTACACCCGCTAGCGCTCCGGAACCATCGGCAGCCTGGAAGGGGTGCCGTATATTTCGAGGATGTCTGCCTCCTCGCTCAAAACACTTCGTGATGCCCTCAAGCGCCGGTCTTTCGACGGCGCTTATTTCATCACTGGCGAGGACGATTACCAGAAAGATGATGCGATACGACAGCTGGTCGAGGCCGCTCTCGAGCTCTCCTCCCGGGACTTCAACCTGGATACGAGAAGAGCCGCGGAAATCGATCCGGAGACGTTAGGCGTCCTGCTCTCCACTCCACCGATGATGGCGGAGCGAAGAGTCATCGTCCTTCGGGATGTTAACGCGCTAAAAAAGGACGCGCGAAAAGCCCTCGACCAATACCTGAAAAGCCCAGCGCCGGACCTGCTCCTCATCATGATTGGGGCCGCGGGAACCAAAGCAGATCCAGCCCTCGCCGCTGTGACCACCGTACTCGAATTCGGATTCCTAACCGGTGACAGGATACCGAGATGGATCGCGCACTATGCCACGAACGGGCTCGGTATCCGGATTTCCGCGGCCGCGATTGAGCTTCTTCAGGCTGCGGTCGGAAGCGACCTCCATCAACTGGCGGGAGAGCTCGATAAGCTTGCCAGCTACGTACAGGGCCGGGATGAAGAAATCGGCGAGGATGCCGTTGCTGCAATCGTTGGAGTCAGGCGTGGGGAGACACAGGCCGATTTACTCGATGCCGTTGCCGACAGAAACGTGTCGCGCTCGCTGGAACTGATCTCTCATGTTCTAGCTCAGCCGAAAACAACGGCCGTTTCAGTCGTCATGGCATTGTCGACACAGATGCTGGCAATTTCGTGGGGACGCGCCCGGCTGGATGAAGGTCTTTCCAGAGGCCGCCTCGCGCAGGAATACTTCGATTTTCTGAAGGAGACTGGAGCCTTCACCGGCCGGTCATGGGGCTCCGCGACCGCCGTTTGGGCTCGGGCGTCGGAACGCTGGAGCCGCGAAGCACTCGACCGCGCGCTCGACTCGCTGCTCCAAGCGGACGTCGCACTCAAGGAGAGCAGGGTCTCGTCCGAAGAGCAATTGCTGGCAACGGTAGTACTCAGTTTGTGCGCAGCCGACGAAAGAAACGCTGCCGCGTGAGCCAATAGGAGAGTGGTAAGATGTTCAGATGGATATACCTTCCCGGCGCACTTCTATCATGTGCCGCCGCACTGGCGGTTGCGCAGACGCCTGCTCGATTGACCGATCCGGTTTTCGTAAGGGCCCAAGGGCTTGTGAGCGATGGAAACGGTGCGGCAGGGAGAGCACTGATCGATTCCGTAATTGCGGCGACCCAACCCACGGCGCGCCTGTACCCCGAAGCGCTGTACTGGCGAGCAAGCCTCGCATCAAACGCGGCGGATGCGGAGAGCGATTACAAGCACATAGTGGTTGATTATCCGCTCGCACCCCAGGCTGAAGACGCCCTGCTGCGTCTGGCACAGCTCGAACTTGCCCGCGGAGACCGAGAAGGCGCGCTTATCCATCTTCAGCGGATCCCGCGCGATTATCCGCGAAGCAAGTCGCTCGCGAGGGCAAGCTATTGGACCGCGAGAGTCCTCTTCGAGAAGAATGATGTTCCGGGCGCGTGTGCCGCAAATGCAAATGCGCTCTCACAAGCAGGAGACGCGGAAATAGAGCTACGAAATCAGATACAGTATCAAGGTCAGCGTTGTCCGTCGGTTGCAGCAAGCGCGCCCACTACGCCGGCGAGCGTGACTACTCCAGCTCCAAATATCCCAACCCCAACGCCACCCGCTCCGACCGCCTCGCCGGTAACAGGGAAGGTATCGGTCGCTGACACACTCACTGCCACCGCATCGGTCCCGGCCTCAACGGTTACTCAGAACCAGCGACCGAAGGCTCCGACCGGAGGCAATGATACGAAGCCGATTACGGTCGACATTGCAAAGTCACCAGCAACAGTGAAATCGACGGCGAAGCCTTCAACGGTATTGCGTCCAAGCAGTTATTCGGTGCAGGTGGCAGCGTATAATCGTAGAGCTGAAGCGGACAAACTCGCTTCCAGCCTGACGAAGCGGGGCTATCAGGCGCGAGTCGATGGCAATGTTGCGCCTTTCCGAGTCAGGATCGGGCGGTACGCTACGACCAAGGACGCCGAGGATGCACTGAAAAGAATCAAGGCAACGCATATGGATGGATTCGTAGTACGAGCCCCCGCGCGGTAATGCGCGTCGCATCGACACCGTTGATGCAGCAGTACCGGGAGATCAAGTCGCGTCATCAGGACGCGATTCTGTTCTTCCGGATGGGCGAGTTCTACGAAATGTTCTATGAGGATGCCGAAGTCGCCTCGAAGACACTCGGCCTCACGCTCACGTCAAGGAACAATGGCGGGGCGAGTGAAGTCCCGCTCGCCGGCGTCCCTGTCAAAGCCGCGGGGGAATACCTGCGGCGGTTGATCCAGCACGGATTCCGTGTCTCGATCTGCGAGCAGACCGAAGATCCAAAATTTGCGAAGGGCATCGTCAAGCGCGAGGTCGTAGAGACGATCACACCAGGCGCAGCCTTCTCCGATGATCTGCTCGACGGAACTCGTAACAACTATCTGTGCGCGTTGAGTCGCGATGGCGATTCGGTAGGAATTGCCGCGGCGGACCTCTCGACGGGTGAGCTCAGACTGACTGCCGTCGAGATCAACGATCTGGAGTCCGCTCTGTCGAGATTCACGCCACGGGAAGTGATCGTAGCACACGGTGAGAGTCTTACGAGCGCGCTCAGAGGGCCGGTGGGAGAAGAAGCGCCCATGGTCACCGAACGGGAAGGTTGGGAATTTGATCCAGCGCTTGGCCGCGACCAGCTGATAGAACGTTTCAAGGTGAGCTCGCTGGAGTCGTTCGGCATCGAAGACGGTGATAAGGCAGCCGTGGGAGCGGCGGGCGCGTTGCTGCGTTATCTGGGCGAGCTGCAGCCTGCGGGCATGCCACATCTCGCGCGGCCGAAGATCGAACGGGCAGGCGGTACCATGCCTCTAGACGAGATGACACGCCGAAATCTGGAGCTCGTCGAGTCAATGCGAGGAGGCGAAGTTTCGGGGACCCTGCTCGGAGTTCTCGACCGCACTCTCACTCCCATGGGTGCGCGCTTGCTTCGCCAGTGGTTACTCGCTCCACTCGTCCAATGGGCTGCAATCGAAGCACGCCTGAGCGCCGTAGCAGCGCTCGGAGATATCCTCGTTCGTGAGGCGATGCGGGAAGCGCTGGAGGGAGTACGAGACATCGAGCGTCTGGCTGGAAAAGCCGCGGCTGGTCGCGCCTCTCCACGGGAGTTGAGAGCGCTGGGTGATTCGATGGCGCGCCTGCCATTCGTTCAATCCGCGCTCGTGCGCGCACACGCGGCGGCCTTGGGCGAGCGAGAGGTTGCGTTCGGAAAGCACCTCTCTCTGTGGGACGACTGCGCCGATCTCTGCGAGAAAGTCAGGAAGATGCTCGTCGACCGGCCGCCCGTCACGATCGGAGACGAGCCAAGCATTCGCGCTGGTGTCGACACCTCACTCGACGAATGGAGAGCGCTGCGCGACGGCGGAAAGGATGGAATAGCGAAAATCCAGACGGATGAGCGCGCAAGAACCGGCATCAGCTCACTCAAAGTCGGATACAACAAGGTGTTCGGCTACTTCATAGAAGTGTCGAACAGCAACATTCATCTCGTTCCCGCCGACTTTCAGCGGCGGCAGACCCTGGCCGGCGCGGAGCGCTACGTAACACCGTCGCTCAAGGAGTACGAGGAGCGAGTGCTCACGGCCGCCGAGCGGGTTGAGGAGCGTGAGCGCCAACTATTCGAGACGCTGCGCTCGGAGATCGGATCTCATGTAGCCCGCCTGCAATCTGTAGCGCAGATAATCGCAGAGCTGGATGTGCTCGCATCGCTAGCTGAGGCTGCGGCTAGGGAGGGATACGTGCGCCCGGTGCTCGCGGATGAATTCTCGCTCGAGATCACGGCGGGACGGCATCCGGTAGTCGAGAGGATGATGCCACGGGAGAAGTTCATTCCGAATGACATCTCGCTCGCGGAAGACACGCGGATGATCATTCTGACCGGGCCGAACATGGCGGGCAAGTCTACGGTTCTCCGCCAGGTGGGGCTGATCGTACTCATGGCCCAGGTGGGTAGCTTCGTCCCAGCATCGCGGGCGCGCATTGGGATCGTCGACCGGCTCTTTACTCGCGTTGGAGCGAGTGACAACCTGGTTCGCGGACAGTCAACCTTCATGGTGGAGATGTCGGAAACGAGCGCCATCCTCCATACGGCTACCAAGCGAAGCCTGGTGCTGCTGGACGAGATTGGGCGTGGCACCTCGACCTATGATGGGATCTCGATCGCCTGGTCGGTGAGCGAGCACCTTCACGATGTGGTAGGGTGCAAAACAGTCTTTGCCACGCACTATCACGAGCTGACCCAGTTATCGAACAGTTTAGTAGCAGTTCGCAACTATAATGTTCAGGTGCGCGAAGTCGGAGATCAGGTACTTTTTCTCCACCGCCTCCAACCTGGCGGAGCTGATCGCTCCTACGGAATCGAGGTCGGAAGACTGGCCGGACTCCCGCCCGCCGTGCTGGAGCGCGCAAGAGAGCTGTTGAGACTGCTCGAAGCGGAACAAATCGTGCCCCGATCTGGTCACTCTTCACCGGTACCGCGTAACACCACCAATGACCAGCTGCCTCTGTTCGGGATGATGACGCATCCGGTGGTGCAACAACTCAGGAACGTGGAGCCCAACAGCATGACACCAATTCAAGCGCTCGAGCTTCTTGGCAGGCTCGTCGATGAAGTCAAGCGCGAGAAAGGAACCGCGTGAGAACAAGCACAATGGTCCGAGGTATCTTCGCGATACTGGGGCTCGCGTATGCGACGGCATGCAAGAAGGGAGAAGGATCGAACCTCCCGTTCCAAACGGTCGGCCGCCAGCCGGATGTGGCTCCGGTGATGCTCAACAAGGAGCTGCCGTTCCGGTACCCGCCCGCGCTTTACGCCCAGAAAGTTCAGGGCAACGTTACGCTCCGGATCTACATCGACAGGGATGGATCGATCGTACCCGATTCCACTCGAGTCGCGGAGACGTCAGGCTTCAACGCGCTGGATTCAGCGGCCATGAAAGGCTCGCGGGATCTCAGATTCGAGCCGGCAAAGACCCAGAACATTCCGGTTCCCGTGTCGATTCTTCTTCCAGTGTTCTTCAGGCATCCAGATGCGCCACCGCTCGCCGGCGATTCGATCATCAAACGAGATTCAGCGGCAGATACGGCGAAAGGCGCGGCACGCGGAACGACGAAACGTCCGACCACGCGCTAGATGAAGAACGAACGAAATCGCCTCCCCTACGACAGCGTCCTCGACACGATCGGCTGGACGCCGCTGATCAGGCTGAATCACGTCACGCGTGGAATAAGAACACCGATCTACGGCAAGGCGGAGTTCTTCAATCCGGGCGGCTCGGTCAAGGACCGGATCGGACTTCCGATCATCGAGCGCGCCGAGAAAGAGGGCAGGCTGAAGCCCGGCGGAACGATCGTCGAGGGCACGAGCGGAAACACAGGCGTGGGTCTGGCAATCGCGGCAGCTCTTCGCGGATACAAATGCATTTTCACGATGCCCGACAAGATGTCGCAGGAGAAAGTGCGGCTGCTGAAAGCGTTCGGCGCGGAGGTGATCATCACGCCAACGGCAGTGCCTCCCGATCATCCCGAGCACTACGTGATGATGGCGAAGCGAATCGCGAAAGAGACACCAAACGCGATCCTCGCCGACCAGTTCGACAACGAGGCAAATCCGGACGCTCACTACGCGACCACGGGTCCTGAGCTCTGGCAGCAGACTTCAGGAAAGATCACGCACTTCGTGGGATCCGCTGGAACCGGAGGAACCCTCACTGGCGCTGGCCGCTACCTCAAAGAGCGAAACAAGAAGGTTAAGGTGATTGCTGGAGATCCTGCCGGCTCGATACTGGCCGAGTACTGGCGCAGCAAGGGAAAGAACAAGATCGAGGGAACGCCGTACAAGATCGAGGGAATCGGCCAGGATAAGCTTCCAGGGACGCTCGACATGAGCGTGATCGACGAGTACTACACTGTCAGCGACAAGGAATCATTCGCGATGGCGAGGCGTCTGACTCGAGAGGAAGGACTTTTCGTCGGCGGATCGTCGGGGCTCATCACTTCAGTGGCGCTCAAGATTGCCCGTGAGCTGGACGACCCGAACGCGATGGTGGTGACGCTGCTGTGTGACACCGGGGAGCGCTATCTCTCGAAGCTTTACAGCGACGAGTGGATGCGTGAAAACCAGATGCTCGACACGCCAAAAGTCGCTCTGCACAGCGTCCTCGGCAGGAAAAACGGCGTCGCACCGGCGGTGGTAAGTGTTGCCCCCGGGGCGACCGTGAGGCAGGCGATCGGACTCATGAGCCTGCACGACGTCTCGCAGCTTCCAGTAATGGACGGCGCCAACTGCATCGGCTCGGTGAGTGACTGGTCGCTGTCGCAGAAGAGCCTCGAGAACCCCAAGCTGCTCGACAACACGGTCAACGAGATAATGGATTCGCCCTTCCCGATGGTCGCGTCAGACCAGCCTGTCGACAGCGTGGTAAAACTGCTCTCGAAATCGAACCCCGCGGTTCTCGTGCAGGAGCACGGTGTCGTGCAGGGGATCGTTACGCGATCCGACATGCTGCACTTCATGATGTCGCGTTAACCAAGGAAAACAGATCGAATGAAGATTACCGTACTCATGGGTGGCACCTCGTCTGAGCGCAACGTTTCACTGGCGTCGGGAATCCGCATTGTGCAGGCGCTGCGCGATCGTGGGCACAAAGTGACGGCCCTCGATCCAGCGCGGGGCGTGTTGAACGCTAAAGAGGAGCTGGAGCTCAGCACCGGAAAGGTCGGCACGGAGCCGCCTTCTCTCGAAGCGCTGTCGAAAGTCGCGGAGGGCGCTTTTCTTCCCAACCTCACATCGATGAAGGAGATAAAGGAAGCCGACGTCGCCTTCCTCGCTCTTCATGGGGGGCAGGGGGAGGATGGAACGATCCAGGCGCTGCTCGACATGGCACGCGTGAAGTACACCGGGAGTGGCCACCTCTCGAGCGCACTGGCCATGGACAAGGACCTCTCGAAGAAACTGTTCCGGAGCGAGGAGGTCAAAACCGCAGACTGGCTGATGGCCCCAGCGACCATTGAGCAGGTCGAAGGAATGCTGGGCATGCCGGTGGTGGTAAAACCGTCGAAGCAGGGATCGACGGTCGGCCTGACACTGGTGAAACAGCGCAAGGTGAAACAGCGCAAGGATCTTCTGCCGGCAATCGAGGAAGCATTTAAGTACGACGACGAGGTGATGATCGAGCGCTTCGTGCCCGGCCGGGAGCTAACCGTCGGTGTCCTGGGTAATGTTGCGCTACCGGTCGGGGAGATCATCTCGAAGCACGAGATCTACGACTACGAGTGCAAGTACACCGCGGGCATGGCGAGGGAAGAGTTTCCCGCGAAGCTGTCGCCGGAGGCGACAGAGAGAGTACAGCACCAGGCTCTGGCGGCCTTCCGGGCGCTCAAGCTAAAGGGGTACGCCCGCATCGATTTCAGGCTAACGAGCGAAGGCGAATTCTACTGTCTCGAGGCGAATACGTTGCCCGGGATGACCGAGCTCAGTCTGATACCACAGGGTGCCGCGGCGATGGGAATAAGCTTTCCCGAGCTTTGCGAGCGGATAGTAAAGCTCGCCCTGGAATAGGGCTTCCTTCAGGAACCCTTCGGCCCGCCCTGTGTTTTAGGATGTAGCACCCTTTGTAGCAGGTTTGTATGAGCGAGCCGTACGAGGCATCGGAGTCTCCCCGCATGACGCGCGCTGTTCAGTGGCTGTTGGCGCTGAACATTGGCGTGTATTTCCTGCAGCTGACGTTGTTCAGCCCGGATGCGGTGTTTTCAGCGCTCGCGCTCGACCCGGCCAGGTTCCCCAGCTCATGGTGGACCATCGTCACGTACATGTTCGTGCATGCGTGGCTCGCTCATCTCGCATTCAACCTGTTCACACTGTGGATGTTCGGGCCGAGGCTCGAGCATGCATGGGGAACGCGCACCTTCACCCAGTTCTATCTCTGGTGCGGACTCGGCGGCGCTGTCGCGCATCTGCTGTTCGCCCAGCACTCCTCTGTAATCGGTGCCTCCGGTGCGATCAGCGGCGTGTTGGTCGCCTACGCGATTCACTGGCCCGATGAAGAGGTGTATTTGTTCGGCGTGATCCCGATGAAATCGCGCTGGCTGATCGCGGCGATGATCGGGATGAACATCATCTTTGCACTGTCGCCGAGCTCACGAATCGATTGGACCGCTCATGTCGGCGGAATGGGCTTTGGGTGGCTGTTCCTGAAACTCTACTCGTTGGGCGGCCTCGATCGTGTGAGAGGCTGGGTGTCATCGGTGCCGGATGAATCGGAGGACATGCCTCGAGCCGTGCCTCGCACACGGTCTCCGATGCAGGATCGCGGGCGCGGGGTTGATGAAGTTGTTGCCCGTAGCAACGCCGTCGTCCTCCGCGAGAGCAAGCCACTCGCGCGCGTGCCGAAACAGGAAACTCCGCAGGAATACGCCGCGAGAGTCAACGTCGTCCTGGACAAGATATCGCAGCAGGGAATAGCGAGCCTGACGAGAGACGAGCGCCGACTGCTCGAGGACATGTCGCGAAAGCTGCGCGACGAGTGATAGCGACGCGGATCCAAGTCGCGCTCAGGGAGAACTTCGCTGCGGATTGATCCGCGCCAGTCATCTGTGCATCGTTCGAGGATGCCAAGACCAGAGCTCCTCGAGACATTCGACAACCCTTACGCCGATCGCGACTACGAGATCCACATGGATTGCTCGGAGTTCACGTCGCTATGCCCAGTCGGCGGGATCGAGAGCGATGCCGAAGAGCTCAAGCTCCTGGAGGGCGGCGCCCCCGATTTCGGCACGATTCGCATCACCTATGTTCCGGCGAAGAAGTGCATCGAGCTGAAGAGCCTCAAGCTCTATCTGTGGAGCTACAGGAACGATGGGATCTTCTACGAGCGCGCGGTGAACCGGGTACTGGACGATCTGGTCGCGAGCTCGAAGCCGAAGTGGATGCGAGTGGTGGGCGACTTCAACGTTCGCGGCGGCGTCAAGTCGGTGATCACCGCAACTCACGGTAAGGCGCCGGCGGCGAAGTAGTTCGACGCACCCGTTGATAACGAGCAACGAGAAGTTTTAATTGTTCACTCCGGGCGTCGAAGTCCGGTGCGGCTAGGTAGCTCAGTTGGTAGAGCAGCGGACTGAAAATCCGCGTGTCGGCGGTTCGATTCCGTCCCTAGCCACTTCTCTGAAAGCGTGGTCGCGGTGGCCACGGATTCGCACTTTCGCGTGATCATCACCTCGGAGGAAGCTGCCAGATCTCGACCAGATTCCGGTCGACGAAGGGCACGGCGACGCGATTTCGCTTCGTGTCGACAGCGATATCGGCCGGTGCGCCCCCGGTGCGAATGAATTTCGCTGAGCGCCTTGCTCCCAGCAGCCCAGGCTTTGATCGCCGACTCACCGCCGTACGGGACGACAATGAAGCGGCGGTTGTTTGCGTCCCACGTAATGCCGTTGGGCCCGCCGAGCGCCGGGTCCTCCAGCGCGAGAGACACCCGCCCTCCGGCTATCCGGTAAATGCGGTTCGTTCCCGTATCCGTTATGTACAGCCCATCGGGGCCGGCTGCGATATCGTTGAGGAAGCCGAGTTTGAAGGCGGAGAAATCGACAGTCGCGAGCGGCGCACCCGTGCGACGATTGAACGCGCGCACCGCATCGGCGTCCACTACCCACAACGTATCGCCCACGATCGTCATCCCGCGCGGCGCATGCAGCGTCGCCCCGCCTGCGCCACCCGCGATGAACCGGAGCCGCTCGACCGTGCCATCCGGGGTCATGCGGGAGATGAAGCCGTTGTTGTCCTTAGCGCCGGGGTCACCATTCCCCCAGCTGTTCACGAAGTACACATCCTGGTCCGGATCGTAGCGTACGGCTTCGGGCTGGATAAAGCCCCCGGGCGACGCAATCAACGCCGAATCGGATTTCGCAACGGCGAGACTATCCGGTGTGGTCTCAGCCGGTTTGGAGTTTGAGCAGGCGGCGAGAACAGCGGCACCAATGATGGCAGCGAGAGTCGAGCGCATGGTTTCACCTCGATGAAATCGGAAACAACGCCGGATGTGACAAAGACGATTCTGCAAATTGTCTTGACATCTGGATAGTGGTGGAATAATCTTGCCCGCGTTCGGGATAGTTCGTGTCGTCCGTAACCACTAGCTCGGTCATAAGCCCAGTCATGCTTTCTGCTCGCCGCGTCTCTCTTTCCAATCCTGGAAATAATCGCCCGCTCCCACAGATGCTGTGGGGCGTGATCGAACGTTCCGGGTAGAGCCGCCAAGCCAGCACTACAGCTCATTTCAATGCCCTCGCGTTTCGATCGATGAACGCGGGGGCTTTTTGTTTTTCGCAACGGATTTCGCCGTACGTATCACTCACTTCAAAGGAGGCCGAGATGCTTCATCGAATATCCGCAGCCGCTCGCGTGTCTGTCTCGCCGTCGAGGGCCGGTCCGTCGCGCAGGATCCGTTTCGGCGGGGCAGTGCTTGCGCTGTCCTTTGCTACGACCGCCGGCAGCCAGGAGGTGAAATGGTTCGACGAGATCGCGGTCAACGCCTTTGTCTCCACGGCCTACGTCTACAACGGCAACCGCCCAGCGACCGGTACGAGCAGCTATCGTGTCTTCGACTTCATCGACAACTCCTTCAATCTCGACGTCGCTGAACTAGTGGTGCAGATCGCACCGACCAAGGCGAACGACGCCGGTTTTCGCGTGGACCTGGCCGTCGGCAACTCGATCCCGCAGGTCACGAAGTCGCAGGACCAGACCGTTGCCCAGTTCGACCTGCAACAGCTGTTCGTGAGTTACATCGCCCCCGTTGGCTCCGGACTGCGCTTCGATTTTGGGAAGTACGTCACCCATCTGGGTTACGAGGTGATCGAAGGGTACGACGGCTACAACGACAACTACAGCCGGTCGATCCTCTTCGGCTACGCCATTCCATTCACGCACACCGGCGTCAAGGCGAGCTACGCCTTCTCGAGCAAGGTGGCCACAATGGTCGAGGTAGTGAACGGGTGGGACCTCGTCCGCGACAACAATCACTCAAAGTCAGTCGGTGCCCAACTGAGTCTCACCCCTGTGGCACCGTTCACCGTACTGCTTAACTGGATCGGGGGAGCGGAGATCGCGAACGACAACCACACGAATCGCAACGTGTTCGACGTGGTGGCCATCCTCAAGCCGACCAAAACGCTGACGCTCGGCGTGAACGGCGACTACGGGATCGAGAACGGTACGAGCACCGTGAATCCCGGGGCCGACGCGACATGGAAGGGGATCGCCGGCTACGCGACGCTCGCCGTGACGAGCAAATTCTCCGTTGCGCTACGGGGCGAGACGTTTCACGATGAGGAAGGTGTGCGCCTCGGAACGGGTATCAGGGCTACGCTGTCGGAGGTGACCTTCACGCCGGCGTACAAGTTCACCGATCACGTTCTGTTACGGGGTGACCTGCGCTACGACACGGCGAACCAACCAAGGTGGCGAACATCGCCGTAATCACGCCCGCCGAGCACCTCTGCTTACGTCCCCCCAAGAGTCGTCGCAAGTCCGCTGATGAGCGTCGCTTCGCGCTCGACAGCCGCGCCGGCTCGCGCGATCTCCCGATCGGCGTCTTCCCACTGACCCTGCTCGATCGCTTCACGAACGCCCGGTATCGTCTTTACTCCGTAGCCTGTGTAGAAACCCGGCGCGTACAGCATGTGGATGTACCACGGCCGGCCTTTCAATCCTTCAGTGGATGTGAGCGCGCGCTCCGCCTGGACCAGGCGCGCATTCACGCTCCTGGCGACGCCGGAGCGTCCCTCGGATACGGCGCGGCTGTACGCCCGGTCGTAACGTGACGCGGCGTGATTGAGTGAATCGAGTGCGTTGAGGAGTGGCGCGAAGTTCAGCTGTGGCGCGGGCCGCTGACGCTGTGGCCCGGCAACAGGATCGTGTGGATCGCTCGTGAACTTGAAGACGCCCTCTTCGATCTGGCGGTTCCGCTCCGCTATCTCTTCCGAACGCTTGTCGCGGAGAGACTGGAGATCCTTCACGTAGGTCTGGATGGTTTCCGCGAGATTCGTAAACGCGAACGGAAGGAGATCCGCGTTTGCCAGACGGAGCACCGAGATGCCACCAGCTTGGGCGAGCGCGCGACCGTAGACAAACGATGTGTCGCTGAAATGGGTGTACCAGTAAAAATCGTCGTAGATCGAATGGTAGATACCGCCGTCATCCTCTCCGCCGTATCCGATGTTGAGCGATGCAACGCCGAGATGATCGATGAAGCTCGAGTAGTCGGATCCTGATCCGAGAGCGCTGATCCGAAGGTCCTCGCGATCGCGAGCATCGCGGCGCGCGTCTGCCGAGCCGTTGACGATTCTGGATGCCTGCGCCCGCTTCCACGAGCTCACTCCTGACTCAGGATCTTCGACATCCAAGGCGACGCCGTTGATGAACTTCTCGAGGGAGTGTGATCCAGAAATGCCCAGGTATCCCCTGCCGTTGCTATCGCTGTTGATATATGCGACCGCATGCGCCTTGAGCTCGTCGGCGTGCGCCTCCGCCCACTCCGTCGAACCGAGCAACCCCGGCTCTTCGCCATCCCAGGCGGCGTAGATGATCGTGCGCTTGGGCCGCCACCCCTGTTTGTACAATGCGCCCAACCCACGCGCTTCCTCGAGCTCGGCGACGAGGCCCGAGATTGGATCCTCGGCGCCATTCACCCACGCGTCGTGGTGGTTGCCGCGGATGATCCACTGATCGGCCTCGGTGGTGCCGGGAAGCTTCGCGATCACGTCGTAAAGCGTCTTCAAGCTCCAATCGGATTTGACGCGCAGGTGGACTTTTGCCGGGCCGGGGCCGAAGCGATAGGTGATCGGCAATCCACCCCGCCATGCGGTGGGCACGACTGAGCCGCCAAGTGCCGCGAGAAGCGGCTGGGCATCGCCGTAGGAAATTGGGAGAACGGGGATCTTCGTGATGGTCGGTGCCTCGGCGATGGTCAGGCGCTTTGCATTCTTCGTAGCGCCGATGCCGGGAGTCAGAGGATCACCCGGATAAGTGGGCATGTCCGCGACAGATCCGCGCTGAACGCCTTGTGCTGGACGCATTGGTCCTGCCGGAAACACATCGCCGCCAGCGTAACCATCATCTCTTGGATCAGAGTAGATCAGGCATCCCACGGCGCCGTGCTCTGCTGCCACTTTGGGCTTGATGCCACGCCAGGAGCCGCCGTACTTCGCGATGACGATCGCGCCTTTCACGGAGATGCCGCGCTGCTCGAGCTCTTCGTAATCGGCGGGCACTCCGTAGTTCACGAAGACCAGCGGCCCAGTCACGTCGCCGTCAGCGGAATAGGCGTTGTAGGACGGCAGCTGCTCGCTC
>CAJDUK010000015.1_pt1 | contig 26812 bp, 22 predicted proteins | sample 7390591 | NCBI WGS metagenome assembly CAJDUK01 (sample SAMEA7055672, study PRJEB34461) | soil metagenome | biome: terrestrial ecosystem; feature: Peninsula; material: soil | place: Antarctica | collected 2016
ATTTCTGCCACCGCAACGGCATCCCGGGGATACCTCGGTCTTTCCGAAATCGCGCATGCCGGCGGGATTTCCCCGTCACCCGCCAAGTGGAGAGATCACACAGCGACCGGTGCCCGAAGGAATCTTCCCCTTGCCGCAACCCGCCGAGCCGCAGATGGGTCGCGTCAGGATGGCTGCCCCGCAGGAGCGGCGCGCCGAGCCGCGCGAGGTTGACCAGTTCCGCCTGGCGCAGCCGGTGAGCCCGTCGTTTCCTGAGAGAATGCGAACACCAATCGAGCCGACGATGCCTTCTCGCGCCGAGCCGGCGGCGGGAATTGGATCGTTTCCTGTGGCCAGGCCTGAGCCGCCGCGCGTGATCATCGAGCGGTCACCTCCGCCTACGCCCGCTCCCGCTCCGCGCGTGCAGGACGCTCCGCGTGCACCACCGCCACCTCCATCGAAGGCGGAGCCCGTGGTTGTTCCGCCACCGCGTCGCTAACGCGCGATCCCGAGCGAAGCATGGAAAGGAGGGCTGCGAGAGCGGTCCTCTTTCTTTTTTCATCGCCGGGAGAGTGGGGTTTCACGGTTATATTTCTTAGTTCCCTCCCCCGCCCTTCCCGCACGAAAATCCGAGATCTCATTTGAAGCTCGAGCACATTCGCAACTTCTGCATCGTCGCGCACATAGATCACGGAAAATCGACCCTCGCCGACCGGCTGATCGAGGCCACGGGGATGCTGCAGAAGCGCGAAATGAAGGCTCAGGTGCTCGACACGCTGGACCTCGAGCGCGAGCGGGGCATCACGATCAAGCTGAACGCCGTTCGCATGACCTACGCGGCACACGACGGCCAGGACTACGAGCTGAACCTCATCGACACGCCGGGACACGTGGATTTCACCTACGAGGTGTCGCGTTCCCTTGCCGCGTGCGAGGGAGCGATCCTCGTTGTCGACGCCTCTCAGGGAGTGGAAGCGCAGACTCTCTCCAATCTGTTTCTGGCGGTGGATGCTGGCCTGGAGATCATCCCGATTCTCAACAAGATCGACCTTCCCGGAGCGGAGCCGGAGAAGCGGCGGAAGGAAGTGGCCGACCTCCTCGGGATCGAGGAGTCGGAGATCCTTCTCGTCAGCGCCAAGGAAGGAATCGGTATCAGCGAGCTTCTCGAGGAAGTCATCCGCAAAGTCCCGCCTCCCGAAGGCGATGCCAACGCACCCCTTCGCGCGCTCATTTACGACTCCTACTACGACAAGTATCGGGGAGCCATTCCGAGCGTGCGCGTCGTCGATGGCGTGATAAAGAAGGGAACGCACATCACCTTCGGCGCGAGCGAATCGGTCTACGAGGTCGACGAGGTGGGCTACAACCAGCTCCGGCAGGTTCCCACCGATCAACTCGGCCCGGGTGAAGTCGGGTACGTGGTCGCGAGCGTTCGCTCAGTGAGCGAAACCCGCGCGGGCGACACCATCTTCGACGCCGAGAACCACGCGAGTGAGGCGCTACCGGGCTATCAAGCCGTGCGGAGCTTCGTCTTCGCGGGACTCTATCCGACTGACACGACACAATACGAGACCCTTCGTGACGCGCTGGAGAAGCTCAAGCTCAACGATGCGTCGCTCAATTACGAGCCAGAGACTTCGACCGCGCTCGGATTCGGATTTCGCGCCGGCTTTCTCGGTCTCCTCCACATGGAGATCGTACAGGAACGGCTCAGCCGCGAGTTCGACCTCGAGCTCGTTACCACCGTTCCGTCAGTCGAGTACAAAGTGTATCTCACCGACGGCACGATGAAGCTGATCGAGAATCCGTCGCTCATGCCGCCAAGTCCGGTCGTCGACTACGTCGAGGAGCCCTTCGTCAAGGCGCGCATCATGGTTCCCGCCGAATACATCGGGGCGATCATGACGCTCGGCACCGAGCGGCGTGGCGTTTACAAGAACATGACGTACCTCGACACCAAGCGCGTAGAGCTCGATTGGGAATTTCCGCTCGGCGAGATAATCCTGGACTTCTTCGACAAGCTGAAGACTGTGAGCCGGGGCTACGCTTCGCTCGACTACGAGCTGCTGGAGTACAGGCGGAGCGACCTCGTGAAGCTCGACATGCTCATCAACGGCGACCCGGTCGATGCGTTTAGCGTCATCATCCACGAGGACAAGGCATACGAGTGGGGCCGCAAAATCGCCGACAAGCTCAAGGAGCTCATTCCTCGGCAGCTGTTCGAAGTCGCGATCCAGGCGGCGATCGGATCGAAGATCATCGCCCGCACGAGTGTGAAGCCTCTGCGAAAAGATGTGCTCGCCAAGTGCTACGGCGGCGACATCTCGCGAAAGCGCAAGCTGCTCGAGAAGCAGAAAGAGGGAAAGAAGCGCATGAAGCAGGTCGGCTCGGTCGAGATACCACAGGAAGCTTTCCTTGCCGTCCTCCAGGTGGATTGATTGAGCGGATCGCTCGTTATTCAGACGAGCTTTCTTGGCGACGTCATTCTCACGACGCCGCTCATAGCCGAACTCGCCAGACGCGGACCGGTCGACGTTCTAGTCACACCGGGCGGGGCGACAGCGCTTGCCAACAATCCACACATTCGCACTGTCATTCCTTACGACAAGCGAGGGACGTACGGATCCGCGCTGGGTCTGTGGCAGACGGTCAAGGAAATCCGGAGCAGGCGCCCTTACGAAGCGGCCTACCTCGCGCAGGGCTCCTTCCGCAGCGGACTTCTCGCGATGATGACCGGAGCCAAGGAAAGAATCGGATTCGTGAGCTCGACTGGCCGGGCATTGTACACGAAGCAGGTTCCGTATCGGCCGGACTGGCACCATTCCCAACGCTTGTGGTCGTTGGCGATGTCGCGTGATGGTGACCCGCCGAGTCGCGACCAGATCCGCCCGCGTCTCTATCCATCGGACGAGGAGCGGCACCGGGTAGACATGCTTCTGCGCGAAAGTGGAAGCGCCGATGCGCCATTCGTAGCGCTCGCTCCCGGAAGCGCGTGGGGGACCAAGCGCTGGCCCTATTACGCGGAATTGGCAAAGCGGCTCGCCGAGGATTTCAGAATCGCGGTCATCGGCTCGCGCGCTGATTCAGCTATCGTAGCCGAGATTCTTGGTGCGATACCATCCGGCAGCGCGATCAATGGAATCGGGCTGCCGCTCCTGGCCTCCGCGGAGCTGATTGGCCGTGCCCAGGCGGTAGTAACCAACGATTCGGCGCCGCAGCATCTTGCATCGGCAGTGGGGACACCGACTCTCACCATCTTCGGGCCGACGGTTCCCGAGTTCGGGTTTGGTCCAATCGCCCAGCGGCACATCGTTGCGGGCCATGAAAGTCTGACGTGCCGCCCATGCCACCGTCATGGACCACAGAGCTGTCCGCTCGGCCATTGGCGCTGCATGCGCGAGCTGATGCCTGAGTACGTATCGAGCCTGCTCACTGAAGTCCTCAATCCACCGGTGCCCGTATGAGCGTGAAGGAGCGTTACATAATCGGAGTGGACCTTGGCGGAACCAACATCGTCGCCGGCGCGATGCCGCAGGACGGAAGTCGGGAAATCGCCATGCGAACTACCCAGACTCTCGCGGAAGGCGGAGCAGGCGGCGTGGTGGACCGCATTGTCGGGATGATCGAGGAAGTGATCGCGCAGACGATGAAGGAAACGGGAGCGAAGCGGTCCGACTTTCTCGGCGTCGGCATCGGTTCTCCGGGCCCGCTCGATCGCGCGAAGGGAGTCGTGATCGTGACGCCGAATCTCGGTTGGAAAAATTTTCCGCTGCGGGATGAGATCTCGAAAAGAGTCAAGCTCGAAGCAACGCTCGACAACGATGCCAACTGCGCGACACTCGGGGAATTCTGGTGTGGCGCCGCAAGAGGAGGCCGCAACGTCATCGGTATGACGCTGGGCACCGGAATCGGCGGCGGACTCATCCTAGAGGGAAAACTCTATCACGGGTCGTCCGACGTGGCGGGAGAGATCGGTCACACCACTATCGATTCCACGGGCCGCCGCTGCAAGTGCGGCAACTACGGATGCATCGAGGCCTACGCTTCGGGTCCCGCGATCGCGGAGCGCGCGCGCGAAGCCCTGCGCGGAGACGAAGACGAGTCGATCCTGGTCTCATTGGCTGGTGGAGACCTAAAGAAGATCACCGCGCAGACGGTTTACGAGGCGTCGAAAAAGGGTGACGCCATCGCCAGAGAGGTCGTGCGCGAGACCGCGCAGATACTCGGCGCCGGCGTCTCGAATTTGTTGAACATCTTCAATCCGGACGTCGTAGTTCTCGCGGGCGGAGTCACCCAGGCGGGAGACGCGCTATTCCGGCCGCTGCGCGCGGAGGTCAAGCGACGCGCGTTCAAGCCGGCGGTCGATGCGTGCCGCATCGTTCCGGGGCAGCTTCTCCTGTCCGCGGGCGTCGTCGGTGCCATCGCCACGTTCAAAATGCAGACACTCGGTGACCTCTAGCTCGATGATCCGAGCCGGATTCTGATGGCGCGAAAGCGGCGGGTTGGCGTTATGGGCAGCTTCGTCTGGGACGTGATTCACGGCCGTGACCCGCGCGACGCGCCCGTCGAGGAATGGGGTGGCATCACCTACGCGCTGGGCGCGCTCGACGCGGCTCTCGCGCCGGATTGGGAATTCGTTCCGATCGTCAAAGTCGGGAGCGATCTCGCGCAATCGGCGCGGGAGTTCGTTGCCGCTCTCGACCGCGCCGCGCCGGACGCCGCACCCATCGAAGTGCCGCAACAAAACAATCGGGTCGCGTTGCACTACCTGAGTGACGAGCGTCGCTGCGAGCGTCTCAGCGGTGGCGTGCCAGCCTGGAATTGGCTGGGACTGAAGCCGCTGCTCAATAACCTGGACGCACTCTACATCAATCTGATCAGCGGCTTCGAGCTCGATCTCGAGACCGCTCAGCTGATTCGCCAGCATTTTCGCGGTCCCATTTACTGCGACATCCACTCACTTCTGCTCGCGGTCCAGCCCGACGGGATGCGAACTCTTCGACCGCTCCCAAATCCCGCGGCGTGGTGCCGGTGCTTCGATCTCATTCAGGTAAACGAGGACGAGATGAGCATGATGGCTAGCGACCCGATGGCCCTGGCTGCTATCGCCTTTGCAGAGGGCGTTTCCTCGATAGCCATTACGCTCGGGGGTCGCGGTGTCGTCTACTTCGCGGCCCCGGGATTCGATCGAATCTCCGATCTGCGACGCCCCGTTCTTGGCGCGGTTCCCGGCGCGATACGCACAGCCCGGATGCCGGCAAAAATTCGCCGTCATACTGGACCGGGGGATCCGATTGGATGTGGAGATGTGTGGGGCGCAACCTATTTCTCTCGATTGCTCGCGGGTGATAACTTAGACGCGGCGATCGACCGCGCTCTGGACGCGGCAGCCCGGAACGTTGACCATCGCGGCGCGACGGGCCTCGCCGACTATCTGCGCGGAGAGCTCAGCATCAAGTGACGACAATCATCAATGTCCCACATTCGCTCGAGGACAAGTCCTTCGAACAGGTGCTTGATCAGGTGGCGCCGCTGCCGTTGGACGAGAAGATCATCGTCGACACCAGACACGCGCGCTGGGCGTCGCCTTATGGCTTGACGGCTCTGCTCGCTCTCGCGCAGTCGCGTGCCGAGCGGCCGATTTTATACGTACCCGAGGCGGAGAACGTGAACACGTATTGGTCGCGGATGGATTTCTTCAAGCACGCGGCGGAGCTGTACGAGATTCAGGGACGTGTGAGGAGCACCAAGGCGGCAGAAACGAGCGTGCTGCTCGAGGTGACTTCAATCTCGAAAAGCGACGACGTGCACGACGTCGTTGACAAGATTCAGCAGCGGGCGCAGGACGCTCTCGTCAAGAATCTGAACCTCGACGCAAAGATCACGATGCGTTTCTCGATGGCGCTGTCCGAAGTCTGCCAGAACATCGTCGAGCACGCCGGCCGAGGAGGCTGGGTGGCCGTCCAGACCTATACGTGGCGCGTCCGGCTCGGCGGCCGGAAAGTCGTCGTCATCGCCGTGTGCGACCCCGGCGTTGGGTTCCGGCAATCGCTCGAGTCAGCGCCGGGATTTCAGAAGCGCGAGCGTTGGGACGACGGCCAGGCCCTGGAAGAGACCGTAATGCGGGGCGCTTCCCGGTTCAGAGATCCGGGCCGCGGTCAAGGCCTTGCGGGGGTGCGCAAGTTTGTGGGAACGTGGGATGGCAAACTTTCGATCCGCAGCGGCACCGCCCGGATCGCGGTGCTTCCGAAAGGCGATTGGGATGAGGACGAGCCGCTGGTCGAAGACCTCTCATATTTTCCAGGGGCGCAGGTGCAGATAACGATTCCGGAGCGCGTTGCGTGATAAATCACATCGATGTGAGCTCGATGCTCCGGAAGAGCGTGTGCGAGCTTTACTCGAACCTCGTCACGCGTCCCACCGGGGCGGCGGTACGCTGTGAGATCGAGCAGGAGCTCGACCGCATTGGAGATCGGGCGCTCACGGTGATCGACTTCTCACACGTCGGGTTGCTCGACTTCTCGTGCGCCGACGAAATCGTCGCAAAACTGCTGCTGCAGTACGTGAGCACGGATGCTCCGCGGCGAGAAGTGTATTTCGTATTTCGCGGCATCAGCGAGTCCCACATGGACGCCATCGAGGCCGTGCTCGAACGGCACAAGCTCGCACTCGTGACCCAGCACGCCGACGGTGAATCGCGTCTCGTCGGCATCGTGGGTGTCGAGGAAAGAAAGGCGTGGGAGATCATTTCGCAGCTCGGCGCCGGCGCCTGCGGGGATGTCGCCGACGCAACCGGGCTTTCCCGGGATGACGCGGAGCGAATGCTGGACACTTTGTGGCGGCGCCGACTCGTGATTCGGTACGACAACGGGTACGTCGCGGTCGGGAGCGCCACCGTCGTGTCCCAGCCAATGAGACTCGACGCTTGATGGAAGGGTTCCAACCCTGGCTGATGGTCGCGCAGTACATCGCTACGCGGAAAGGTGACGCGGAGCGCGGGCCATTGGTGCGTTTGCACCCGTCGGAAGCGCGCAAGCGCCTGCTCGAGGATGGAGAGCTGGTCTGGGTTTACGGGCCCAGGCGTCACGAACTGGCTGTGCTCGTCGTCGATGATACGGTCCCGCCGGGCAATGTCGTAGCGCGGGACATCTTGGGCATTGCGCCAGCCGAGATCGTGCGCGTGGTCAAGCACGACTTCGACGCCGGACGCAGCACCCGCAACCTCGGGTAGGAGAGCTATTGCCAGAAGGGACGCGCAAACCGGGTCTGTCGACAACGGCAATCCACGGCGGAGCCCAACGCTCCGCTCCAGGCATGGGCGTCTCGTCACCGCTCGTTCAGTCGGTGAACTTCGCGCAGGAGACGGGGACGAGTGAGGGTCTCCTCTACACGCGATACGGCAACACTCCGAATGCTGTTGTAGTCCAGAAGCGTCTGGCAGCACTCGAAGGCGCCGAATCGGCACTCGTGCTGTCGAGCGGAATGGGCGCAACCGCCTGTGCGATGCTCGCTCTGCTTCGCTCCGGCGATCACCTCGTCACGAGCTCCTGGATCTACGGTGGCACTCGAAAGTTGTTCACCGAGGATCTCATCGGCATGGGAATCGAGGTCACCATGGTGAATCCGATGGAGCCGCGCGGCTGGAGAAAGGCGCTCAGGAAAAACACACGCGTGGTGTTCCTCGAATCGCCCGTGAACCCAACTTGCCGGGTGATAGAGCTGGGGTCGCTGCAGAACCTGGCTCACAACGAGGGGATCGCGCTCGTCGTCGACTCGACGTTCGCGAGCCCCGTCAATTTCCGGCCGCTCGAGCACGGTGTAGACGTCGTGATTCACTCCGCGACCAAGTACTTGAACGGGCACCACGACATCCTCGCCGGCGTCGTCTGCGGGAGCGAGCCATTCATCGACGAAGTGCGGCGCAAGATGACCGTGTGGGGTCAGGCACCCGACCCGTTCGCGTGCTGGCTGCTCGAGCGCGGACTCAAGACGATCGACGTGAGGGTGAAGCGCCAGAACGAAAACGCGATGCGGATCGCGGAGTGGTGCTCGAAGCGGCCCGACATCGCCAAGGTCCACTATCCCGGCCTTACCACCCACCCCGACCACAAGATCGCGAAGGCGCTCCTGGACGGCTTCGGCGGGATGCTCGCCATCGAGTTGAAGGGCGGCGGAGTAGCCGCGGTGAAGTTCGTGAAGAAGCTTCAGGTCTTCACTTACGCCGCGAGTCTGGGTGGTGTCGATTCGCTCATCATCGAGCCGCGCTACAGCTCACACGAGCACATGACACCCGATGAGCGTGAAAAGATCGGGATCCCCGATGGCTTTCTCCGCATGAGCATTGGGATCGAGAACGCGGAAGACCTGATTGCCGACATAGAGCAGGCGCTTCAGCAGTAACCATGATCCGCCTCACTGATGTCGCAAAGGAATACCCGCGATCGGGTGTGGCCCTCGCGCAAATAACCTTCGAGGTGAAGAAGGGCGAGTTCGTCTATCTGACCGGCCCAAGCGGCTCGGGCAAGTCGACGATACTCAGGATGCTCTACATGGACGACAAGCCGAGCAGGGGTGAAGTGTGGGTCAACGGCGTCAGCTCGAAAACCGCTAAGGGCCGCGAGATCTCCAAGCTTCGGCGCCGGCTCGGCATCGTGTTCCAGGACTTCAGGCTTCTCGAGGATCGCACCGCCGAAGCGAACGTACGGTTCGCGCTCGAAGTAACTGGCGCGCCCAAGGCGACGATCCGGGCCAAGGTCGCTCGCGCCCTGACGCAGGTCGGTCTTGCTTCCAAGGCAACGAGCTATCCGCGAGAGCTCTCCGGCGGCGAGCAGCAGCGAGTAGCGATCGCGCGCGCTCTCATCAACGATCCTTTCGTGCTGATCGCTGACGAGCCGACTGGAAATCTGGACGAGCGCGCGACGCGCGGGGTCTTTCAGCTTTTACGAGACATCAATGCTTCGGGCACCGCGATCATCATGGCAACCCACGACCTGGATCTGGTTCGGCGCTCGAGCTATCGGACGATCGAACTGAATCACGGCCGCGTCGTCTTCGATTCGTCAGAGCAGCCCGCGTCCGCGAGGCCGCCCGACGAGCCGTTCGTGACCGATACTCCGAGCGACCCGATGGAGAAGATCTAGGTGCGCTCCGCCCGGGAAGCGCTCACTGCCTCCCGCCGCGCGCCTCTCCTCAGTGCGCTCGGCATCGTCACCATCGCCTTTTCGCTGTTCGCCTTCGGCTTGTTCGGGCTCGTCGCGATCAACATCCGTCGCGCGCTCGAGCAGGTGGAGGAACGCGTGGAAGTGCGCGCCTTCATAAGCGACAGCACCGAGATCGAGTCCGTCGCCGCGGCCATGAAGGATGTCGGTGAATTCCCGGAAGTGGCCCGCGTCGACTACCTCTCGAAAGAACAGGCGCTCGAGCGCGCAAGAAAGGAGATGGGAGAGTTCGCCGACGTGTTCGAGGCTGGCGTTCTTCCAGCATCGATCGAGGTGCACCTTCGGCCTGGAATGCGGAGTCCGGCGGTCGTGAAATCCATCGCTGACCGGATCAGGACCTACAGGTTCGTGGACGACGTACGCTACGGCGAGGAGTGGGTGGAAAAGCTGTATCGCCTGCGCAACATCGCCACGGTAGCGGGCATCGCCCTTGGCGTTGCCTTCGCGGCCGTCGCGGTAATCATCATCGGCGCAACGATCCGTATGACGGTGCTTGCCCGCGCGAAGGAGATATCGATCATGCGTCTCGTCGGCGCGACCGACATGTTCATTCGACTTCCCTTCCTCATCGACGGCCTCGTCAAGGGAGTGCTCGGCGGACTACTGGCACTCCTGTTCGTGTGGGTCGCGAACCGCGTGGTCAACGAGTACTTCATCCAGACGGTCTGGTTCGACCGTGAGATGATTTTCGTCGGGGTGGTCGCCGGCGCGCTCATGGGCGTGCTGGGCAGCCTCGTTTCCGTCGGGAGACATCTACGCCGCATCTGAGACGCGCCTCGTTTGTCCTGGCCTGCGTCGCCGTGCTGGCGTCAGGCCTGCCGGCCCAGCAGACCGAGAGCGCCGAGGCGAGAAACAGGGCGCAGCGCGAAGAGCTGCTCCGCATACGCGCGGAGCGCGACGAGCTCGAGACGAAGATGGGCGGACTCCAGAATACCGCGCACGAGCTCGCCGACGAAGTGAACCTTCTCGACAAGCAGCACGACGCGACGGCGCGAATGGTGAAGTCTCTCGACAATCAGCTCGTGGCGATCACCGATGAGGTGAAGGCGACGACCGCCAATCTTTCCAGCTCCGAGCGCGAGGCCGCGATGAAGCGCGCGGTGTTGCAGCGCCGTGTGATCGAGATCTACAAGCGTGGGCCGCTCTATTCAGCGGAAGTTCTCTTTTCCGCTCAATCGGTGGGACAGCTCGTGGCCCGATACAAGTATCTGCACCTGCTCGCCCTGCGCGACAAAGGTCTTGTTCACCGGTTGGAGGAGCTGCACACGAGGATCGAATCGCAGCACGGGCAGCTCGTGCGGCTGCAGAGCAGCGTGATCGAGAATCGCGCCGAGAAGGAGCGTGAGGCAGCGCGCCTGGTCGAGCTGGAAACGCTCCAGAGCCGGAACCTCGCTCGGGTTCAACAGGATGCAAAGCGCACCAAGGCGCGTCTCGCCGAGCTGGAGAAGAGCGAATCGCGGCTCAACAACGTTATCGCCGCTTTCGAGGCCGAGCGCAGAAGAGCGAGCGGCCGCGGCGGAGCCGCGACGCTCGCGCCCAGCTCCATCCGCACGACCGACCTCGGAAGGTTGGATTGGCCAGTGAACGGAGCGTTTCTCTACCGCTTCGGTCGCTTCGTAAATCCCAATAACACCACGACCCGCTGGAATGGAATCGGAATCAGCGCGCCAGTTGGCACCGTGGTCAAATCGGTGTCAGCGGGAACGGTTGCGTACGCGGGCCCGATGGGGACGTACGGAAACACGGTGATTCTGGAACACGGCGGCGGAGACTATTCCGTCTATGGCTCCCTGAATCGCATCGACGTGCGCAAAGGAGCGCGCGTCATCAAGGGACAGGCGCTTGGGACTGTAGGCGTCAGTGATCCGGCGCTGGGCTCTCATCTCCATTTCGAGATCAGACGCGGAGGGCCCGCCGTGGATCCGGCCGAGTTTCTGAGGGCAGCGAGGTAGGGTTTTGGAAGCGAGGTAGGCTACGGGAACGCTTACAGGGGATGCAAGTTCTGAGTGGATAGTCTTGAGTTAAAAGTCGGCAGTGGTGATGAGTGGCGATGCCATCGAAAGTTACCCACTGGCAACCACTAACAACTGTGAACTAACCAACTGACCACTCAAAACTTGCATCCCCTCAGCTCGACCGGGGACTCTCCAGTTACAGCAGTGTCCCGTGCAACACCATGTACGCCACCGAGAAGTAGATCACTAGTCCCGTCACGTCGACCAGAGTCGCAACGAACGGCGCTGACGCGCTCGCGGGATCGAAGCCAATTCTCTTGAGGAGAAACGGCAGCATCGACCCAGCCAGCGAGCCAAACGCCACGATTCCCACGAGCGCGAAACCAACCGCGATTGCCAGGAGAAAGAAGTGCGGACCGTAGTCGAAGATCCCCAGGTGCTGCCACAGAACTATCCGCGTGAAGCCGATCAGCCCGAGGATGGCGCCGAGTACGAGACCGGTCGGGAGCTCGCGCATCGCGATCTTCCACCAGTCGCGAAGTCGGACTTCCTGAAGCGACAGCGCCCGGATGACGAGCGAGGTCGCCTGTGATCCGGAATTACCCCCCGAGCTCATGACGAGCGGAATGAACATCGCCAGCACCGCGGCTCGCTCGATCTCTCCCTGAAAGCGCTGCATGGCGGTCGCGGTGAGCATCTCACTCAGAAAAAGCGCGCACAGCCAGCCGGCGCGCTTTCTTATCATCCCCAGAAAACTGATCTCCATGTACGGCGCGTCGAGAGCTTCCATACCGCCGAAGCGCTGAACCTCTTCGGTCTGTTCTTCGACGAGTGTGTCTATGACGTCGTCGACGGTGACGATGCCGAGCAGTCGACGCTGGTCATCGACGACAGGAACGGCGAGAAGATTGTACTTGGAGATGAGGCGTGCCGCGTCCTCGCGGTCGGTGTCGGTCGCCACTGTGAGCGGTGGCCGGCGCCTGCCGATCTCGAGGACGCTTTTTTCGCGGGGCGCGGTGATGAGCTCGCGCAGCGACACTACGTGAAGCAGCTCTTGAGTGTTTGGATCGAGGATGTAGACCGCGTAAACGGTTTCCTTTCTGCCGCCTACTTCGCTGATCAGGACGATCGCTTGATGCGCCGTCCAATCAGCGGGAACACTCACGACCTCCGTCGTCATGATCCCGCCCGCGGTATTGGGCGAGTATTGCAGCAGTCTCCTGAGGTTTACGCGGGTCTGCTCACTCACCGTCGCGAGCAGCCGCTGGCGGTTCTCTTCGGGGACTTCCCTGAACAGGTCCGCCTGTTGGTCCGACGACATCGCCTCGATGAGTGGACCTACGCGCCTGGGATCGATGTGCTGGATGATCTCGCAGCGGTGGCGATTCAGCTCGGGCTCGTCGAACACCTGCACCGCCAGCTCGAACGGCAGGGCTGCCATCACTTTCGCGGCCGCCTCAGGCGGCAGCTCGCGCAACGCTTCAGCTATGTCGGGCGGCCGCAGCTCACCAAGAGCTTCCTGAAGCTCCTCCGGGTCGCTGTGCACCAGATAGAGAAGCTGCGCGACAGTTTCTGGGGAAATCTCGATCATGAACGGAGCAAATGGGGGTTGTGCTGCTGGCGGCACTCACTCCACAGAAGACGGAGCGCGCCGCCAGATGCAACTACCTTCGGCGCATCGCTCCGAATCCCCCCACAATGGCCAGCAGCAATCCGGAGGCAACGACGATCGCCGCTCCGGTGGGCAGATCCATTTGGTAAGACGCCCACAATCCAAGCAGGCTCGCCGCCGTGGCAACCCCCCACCCAATTGCCAGCCGCTTGATCCATTCCTGGGCGAGCATCGTCCCGCAGACCGCCGGCACAATCAGGTACGCAAACGTCAGCAACACTCCCGCAAGGCGCACGAAGCTCACGACCACAAGCGCGAACGCCGCGTAAAACAGGAAGTCCCACAGGCCCACCGGAACTCCGGTCGCGAAAGCCTTCTCCGGATCGGACGAGATCAGCACGAAGCGCCGGTGGAAAGCCGCGTAGAAGGAGCCCAACACCGCGAAAACGACAATGCGCTGGCCAATCTCTCCCTTCGTCACGTTCAGAATGTCGCCCGTCAGCAGGTGCTCGAGCTCCTCCTTTCCACCGGCGACGCGACTGAGGAGCAGGATCACGCCGGCGGCCGCGACGACGAAAGTGATGCCGATGATGGCCTCTTGAGGCACAGGACCTTTCTCGGTGCTACGCGACCAGCTGAAGAACGCCGCACCAATGAAGGTCACCGCCAGCGAAATCCAGAAGGTTATCCGGTCGTCGAAGTGGTAGCCCATGAGCAACGCCACGCATGTACCGAGCGTCGCTACCTGAGCCAGGGCGAGATCCACGAAGATGACTTCCCGCTTTACGACGTGAAGCCCGAGGTATACGAGAAGCGGGGGAAATAGAAGGCATGCCACGAGCGGCCACTTCATGACCTCCCAGACCACCTGAGGATCCATGCTCACTTGCCTGCACCGAGCCCGCCTGCGAGCGTACTCACGATGTTGTCCATCAAATCGAAGTAGGTAGTCGTGTTCCGTGCCGCCCCGGGTTGCTGCGCAACATCGAGCACGGTCGCCCCGGTCTGACGCGCCACGGTCTCAGCCGTCTTACGGTTCTGGAACGGCTGCACGAGGATGACCTTCGCGTTCGTCGCTTTCATCTTGCCTATGACCTGGGCGAGATGCGCGGGAGACGGCGCAATCCCAGGCTTGGGCTCGAGCTCGTCCACGATGTTCAGGCCAAACCGTTGGGCCAGGTAGACGAAATCCTTGTGATATGTCACGATCCGCGCTCCTCTATAAGGCGCGAGTTTCTTTTGCCACTCGACAAACTTCGCATCGAGCTTCGTGTTGAATCTCGCAAGGTTGCCGTTGTACGTCGCCGCGTTCTTCGGGTCGATCTGGGCGAAGTGATTGGCGATGTTGCGGGCGATGATCTTGACGTTCAACGGGTCGATCATGAAGTGTGGATTGCCCAGCGAGTGAACATCGCCCTTGGAGCGGTCAAAGCTCGTGGGGACCTCGAGCAGCCTGATTCCCTCCGAGGCTACAATGCGGCCTGGTGCGCCAGCGGAAATCTTGCCGTTGCGCGAGTTCTCCAGCAGCGGCGGCAGCCATCCAAGCTCGAGCTCGGCCCCGCCTTCGATGAGCGCGTCCGCGCGGCTGAGCGTCACGATGTGGCTCGGCTTCGCATCGACATAGTGTGGATCCTCGGTCGGCTTAGCCAGCGCGACAACCCTGACTCGGTCGCCTCCTATCTCTCTAGCCACTGAGGCGAGATCAGGAGTCGTCGCAACGACGCGGAGCTGCGCGGAAACCGGCGACCCAATGGCGCCGATCGCAATCAGCCCGAGGATTGCGACTTTGGAAAGATTTAATGATCTCATTTTCTTTTTTTACCTTTTAGAATTTGTGTGCCGCGTGGGCGCCGAGCAGGAACTCGAACTGGAACCACAGCGAGTGATCGGTGCCGATTCCCTTGCGATCGTCGTAATTGTATTGCACCCGGAATTTGGAAAACTCGGTTGGATACCAAGTGAAGTTGGGCGACACGCGCGTGCGATCGCGCCGCAGCTCCGACACGAATGCTGCCGGGTCGCCGCTGGCGAACTCCCCTCGCAGGCCCGCCACGATGCGCGGCTTGATGCCCCACAACGCCTGTGCGTACGCGCCGCGATCCCTCAAGGTCTCGCTCGGGAGCGTGATCGCCGGATCTGCCAGGGCAATGCGCTGCGCAGCGTCATAGCGGCGCCACATCGCCTCGCTTTGAAACGACAGGAACGGAAAACCCGCTTGAGCGGCTGCCGGCTTCCACTTCCAATACCCGTCCACTCCGTACACCTGAGTCTTTGCTGAGGGTCCGGAATTATTCGGGCCGAATGCAGCCGATGCGCCGAGGACGATCGTTTGGGTCTCGGTGAGATCAAACGACGTGTTTATGCGTGGCACCAGAAGCATGTCCGAAAAACGTTCGACAGGCCGCTCGTTTACCACTCCTCCGTGTATCTCCGGCGAGTCGGGCGAGCGAAAGCTCGATGTCGTTCCGCCCGTAGCATTGGCGACGGTGAGCATCGCCTCCGTATAAAAAGAGGTCGGCAGAAGCCACGAGAGTCGCAGCCCCTGACTCCGCAAACCATCGGGCCCGAACATCCGATTCATGACAAGCGGCTCGTCGACAAAAGCCCACGCGTGCGGGTGTTGAGGGTTCTGTCGCCCGAATTCCGTGAAGAACTGTCCTGCCTTCAGCTGCAGATTAGCCGGCAGCGAAGTAGTCAGTACGTAGGCCTCTTCCAGCTCGACGCCTGTCTGGCCGTCCTTGTCCAGCTTGTATACGATGTTGCTGAATCCCTTGAAGTAGGGATCCACGGCACCGTCGAGAGTTAGTTCGACGTTGGGGATGGAGAAGCCGTTGACGTGTGGATCGTGGTCGCCGACCTGAATGGCTCCCACATCAGGCTCGCTCGACCAGCCCGCATCGGTCAGAGCGACGAACCCAATGTTCATATAACCGCCAGTCGCCCTCGGCCCTTGGGCGGCGACGGTCGTGGTGGTGTCTGCGCCTTGCTGACCAAGCTCCTTTTCCAGCTGCTTCACGAGCGCGATGGAATCGGCGCGCGCGATGCTGTCGGCGCGCGCGACGGAATCCCGCTTCGACTTCGATGGAGCCACCTGAGCCTGTGCGACGGTCGGCAGAACAATGCTGAGCGCGCAGAGGATAGAGCGTCCTCTCATTTGAAGAATCCTTTTTGTTGGTTTCAGATATCCGCTCGCCTAAGCGATTCGGCCGGCGAAACGGTGGTGCCGCTCGTTGAGAGCGGCTGCCGCGTAGAAAGGGGTGCTACGCTTGTCTGAAGGGCGGTGCCCGCGGTCTCGACGCGGACTGACCCAGAGAGGCGAAATGCTCATCGCGCTCTGAGAGTCCGGGGAGTACCGACTGAAGCGATTCAATCGCGACTTGCGCGGAGGGATTCGCCGTCGCCAGGAGACCGCGCGCCGCGCACGCTGCACAATCGGCGGCATTGTGGGCGTGATGCGTACTCGTGCCATCCGCCTCGACATGCGGCCGGGCGTCCGCGCCGAATCGCCCTTCCGTCAGCGGCGCCAATGTCAGCACCAACTGAGCGGCGACCAGGAAACAAATCGCCGGCCACCAGAGTGGCGATGGAAGAATGCGGACGCGGCGATCGAAGTTCATGCTTCGTGAAGTGTAGCCGGGTCAAAGCCGGAAGACCAGCGCCATGTGGCACTTACCCGATGTCCGTGGCATTTTTCCATGTTCAATGAAGCGTGAAGATGCCCTCGAGTACCACTCTTCCGGCCGCCCCGGCTGCCTCGAGATCGAAGCGCATCCCGACGACGCCTACAAGTACACCGCAAAGGGCAATCTGGTCGCAGTAGTGACCAACGGCACGGCGGTCCTCGGCCTCGGCAACATCGGCCCGCTGGCCGCCAAGCCCGTCATGGAGGGCAAGGCAAACCTCTTCAAGCAGTTCGCTGATCTCGACGTGTTCGACCTCGAGGTCGGCTCCGAGAATCCCGACGACGTCATCAAGTTCTGCCAGCTGCTCGAGCCAACCGTCGGTGGAATAAACCTCGAGGACATCCGCGCGCCCGACTGTTTCTACATCGAGGAGACGCTTCGGAAAACGATGAAGGTTCCCGTCTTCCACGACGACCAGCACGGAACGGCCATCATCTCGGGAGCCGCACTACTCAACGCGCTGGAGATCGTCGGCAAGAAGATCGAGAAGATCCGCGTCGTGTTCTCCGGAGCAGGCGCGGCCGCGATCTCGACGGCGGAGCACTACGTGAGACTCGGTGTGCCGCGCGAGAACATACTCCTGACCGACCGTCAGGGTGTCGTCCACGAAGGTCGGGTCGGTCAGCTCGATCCGTACAAGGCCAAGTTCGCGAACAAAACGAGGGCGCGCACGATCGCCGAAGCACTCGTCGGCGCGGACGTCTTCGTCGGACTCTCTGTCGCGGGCGCAATCAACGGCGAGATGGTCGCGAAGATGGCGAAGAAGCCGATCGTCTTCGCGCTGGCCAACCCCGAGCCGGAGATTCTGCCCGAGCAGGTCCGCGCGGTACGCTCCGATGCGATCATCGCCACCGGCCGCAGCGACTTTCCCAATCAGGTCAACAACGTGCTCGGGTTCCCGTTCATCTTCCGTGGAGCGCTCGATGCGCGCGCCACGCAAGTGAACGAGGAGATGAAGATGGCGGCGACTCGCGCTCTCGCCGCGCTGGCGAAGGAAGACGTTCCCGAAAGCGTGTCGCGTCTCTACGGCCTGCGTTCGGTGAAATTCGGCCCCGACTACCTGATCCCCTTCCCCTTCGATCCGCGCGTATTGCTCTGGGTGGCGCCGGCGGTCGCGTGGGCAGCCGTCGCCAGCGGCGTAGCGAAGGAAATGATCGACCTCGAACACTACCGCGAGCGGCTCGAGGAGCGCCTTGGCAGGGCGCGTGGAATAATGCGGGGCATCATCAACCGCGCCGTGCGCGATCCCAAGAGCATCGTATTCCCCGAAGGCGAAGAGCCAAAGATCATTCGCGCGGCGCGCATGATCGTCGACGAAGGAATCGGCTCTCCAATCCTCCTCGGCCAGCGCGAGGCGATCCACCGCCTTGCCGAAGAGCACCACATCTCGCTCCGCGACATTCTGATCGAAGATCCGGGGACATCCGAGAAGCGGGACAAATACGCGGACTATCTCTGGAAGCGTCGCCAGCGCAAAGGACTCAGTCACGGCGAAGCGCACCAGCTTCTGTTCAACGGCAATTACTTCGGCTCGGTGATGGTCGCCTGCGGTGACGCGGATGCGCTGCTCTCCGGCGTCGGAATGCATTATCCGGAGACCATCCGGCCCGCTCTCCAGGTGATCGGGGCACATCCCAAAGCCGAGATCGTCAGCGGTCTCTACATGCTCGTGTTCGAGAAGCACGTTATCTTCCTGGGAGATACGACGGTCAACATCGATCCGACCGCCGAACAGCTGGCCCAGATCGCATACTCGGCGGGACGGATCGTGCGCACGTTCGGCATCACGCCGAGGATCGCCATGCTCTCCTTCTCCAACTTCGGCTCGGTCCAGCACCCCGAGGCGGAGAAGGTGGCAAAGGCGGTCGCGATTCTCAGGAAGCGGGATCCCGCGCTAGTCGTCGACGGCGAGATGCAGGCGGACACGGCGATGGACGAGAACATCCTCCGGTCGTCGTATTCGTTCAGCGTGCTGAAGGAGCGGGCGAACGTCCTGATATTTCCCAACCTGAGCGCGGGGAATATCGCCTACAAGCTGCTGCACCATCTCGGTGGGGCGACGAAGATCGGGCCCTTCCTGGTCGGTATGAATCTTCCCGTACACGTGCTCGAGCAGGGTGCCGACGTGCAGGACATCGTCAACATGGCCGCTGTCGCAGTGATGGACGCGCAGCAGCGGATGAGTGAGAGGAAGGAAGGCAAGTAATGGCAACTGAGATGAAGCCGCAGCGCACATCGGTCACGCGCGAAAGCAGCATTGGACTGAGCAACCAGGGACTCGCACCGCGGGGCGAAGTCCACTGGAATTTGATTGCGCCCGATCTTTTTAAGGCGGCGGCCCGGCGCGACGAAGGCGAATTTGCGGAAATGGGACCCTTCGTAGCCGTCACCACGCCACATACTGGGCGTTCGCCGAACGACAAGTTCGTGGTGAAAGAGCCGGCCTCCGAGAAGGACGTCGACTGGGGCAAAATCAACCAGCCGATCTCCGGCGAGAAGTATCAACTGCTGCTCGGCGACGTGCGTCGATATCTGAACGACTCACCTGAGCTGTTCGTCGAGGATCTCTATTGTGGCGCCGACCACGCCTACCGCCTGTCAGTGCGCTACGTCTCGCCGAATGCGTGGCACATGGCATTCGCGCGGAACATGTTCATCCGCCCAGAGCAGACGGACCTCCCGACCTTCGATCCGAATTTCACCGTTCTGCACGCGCCGGAATTCCAGGCAGATCCCACGCGTCACGGAACGCGGAGCACGACCTTCATCGTTCTCAATCTGGCCGAGCGCACGATTCTGATCGGCGGGACACGGTACGCGGGTGAGCTGAAGAAGTCGATGTTCACGGTGATGAACTATCTGCTGCCAAAGCAGGGCGTTCTCTCGATGCACTGTTCCGCGAATATCGGGAAGGAGGGCGACACCGCCTTGTTCTTCGGTCTGTCGGGCACAGGGAAGACGACATTGTCCGCCGATCCGAATCGCGGTCTGATCGGCGACGACGAGCACGGGTGGTCGGCCGAGGGGATCTTCAACTTCGAGGGGGGCTGCTACGCCAAGGTCATAAACCTGTCGCCAGAGAGCGAGCCAGACATCTACCGAACGACCCAGATGTTCGGAACCGTTCTGGAGAATGTCGTTCTCGATCCGCCAACGAAGAAGGTGAAATTCGCCGATCAGTCGATCACCGAGAACACGCGCGCTTCATATCCACTGCACTACATCAGCAATTTCGTCGAAGGCGGGCGTGGCGGGCATCCACGGAACGTCGTGTTCCTGACGGCCGACGCGTTTGGCGTGCTGCCCCCGATCGCCAAGCTCACACCGCGGCAAGCGATGTACTATTTCCTCTCCGGCTATACGGCAAAGGTGGCCGGTACCGAGAGAGGAGTTACCGAGCCGCAGCCGACGTTCAGTGCCTGCTTCGGCGCCGCCTTTCTGGTGTGGCATGCGACGAAATACGCGTCGATGCTGGGAGAGCTTCTCAGTGAGCACAGATCCAACGTCTGGTTGATCAACACCGGCTGGAGCGGAGGCCCGTACGGCACCGGAAAGCGAATAAAGCTCGCCTACACCCGGGCGATCGTGAATGCGGCGCTCGCTGGGGACATTGACGATGTCAGGAAAGAGATGGATCCATTCTTCGGCTTGGCGATCCCGATCGAGGTGAAGGGCGTTCCGTCGGGCGTGCTGAACCCGCGCCGAACGTGGCCGAATGTCGAGGCCTACGACGCACAGGCGAAGAAGCTCGCCGGCATGTTCCGCGAGAACTTCGAGAAGTTCGGCAGCGTCGATCCGGCGATCAAGAACGCCGGCCCGAAGGGATAACGAGCACAACGAGGGCCGTGCACTTCGAGATACTGCGCGACCCGGTCTGGAACAACATTCGCGTCGACGAGCTGACACTCAACCTCGTCGACACTGAGGTCTTCCAGCGATTGAGGTATGTGCGCCAGCTCGGGTGGACCTATCTCGTTTACCCTGGCGCAACGCACTCCCGCTTCGAGCACGCTCTCGGAACCCACCACCTCTCCCGGCGCACTCTCGCGCTCCTTTGCGAAGCGGAAGATTCCGCCTCGATCACCGAAGACGAGCAGGCGATCGTTCGCTCGGCGGCTCTCCTTCACGACGTCGGCCACTATCCGTTCTCGCACGCGCTCGAGGAGATCGGCGCCCTTCACCATGAGGATGTCGCGCGACCCCTCATAACCGAGGGAAGCGTCGCGTCGCTCCTGACGGCGCGCCTTGGAACGGATGCTCCGGTCAGAGTGTTCGATCTCATTCGCGGCCGCAGCGAGAGCGCCTTGCAGGGACTCATCTCCGGTTCGCTCGACCTCGACAAAGTCGAGTACCTGAAGCGCGATGCCTTCATGTGTGGCGTGCCTTACGGAGAGATCGACGTCGATCGCCTCACGAATTCTCTGGTGCTGGTGGACGACCCGAAGACCGGCCGTCGCGCCATCGGGGTGCAGGAGAAGGCGCTGTCGGCGCTCGAGTCTCTGCTCTTCGCGAAATACCAGATGTACCGCAACGTCTACTGGCATCACGCGGTGCGCAGCGCGACAGCCATGTATAAGCGGCTGGTCGAAGACGCGCTCCAGGCAGGGGTGGTCGATGTCCAGTCGCTGGCGCGCTACACCGACGAAGGGCTGATGCACAGGCTCGAGAGCGCTTTGCCGTCGCAGCTGCTGGTCGCGCTGAAGGGGCGGAAGCTTTACAAGCGCGCGGCCGAGTGGCCGGCGGCGGAGCTCGATGACGACAAGGTGGAGTGGATTGCGAGCGATCGGAAGCGCGTCGCCGCGACGGAGAACATTCTCGCCAAGGAGTTCGGGCTCGCCCCCGGCGAACTGCTCCTCGACTATCCCGCAAAGACGCAGATGCTCGGGCTCGATATCCCGGTTCTGAGACGAACCGGAAAGGTCGAGCGCCTGACCGGGGAAGGTTGGATCGGAACGATCAACCTGCCGTCGCTTTCCGAGGAGCTTTACAAGAGCGCCAGGTGGCTCCGGGTGTTCACGGCGAGGCGTACGAAGCTGGAACCACGCCGGATCCGCGACGCGCTGGAACGATCGGAATGATGAATCGTTTATGAGGTATGAGAGCGTCGAGATTTCTTCTCTCTGCCCTGGTTGCAGCGATCGCCTCCAGCTGCACGGTACCGGCAGCGGGCCCTTCACCATCCCCCGCTCCTTCCCCGGCTTCAGGCGGCGCGAAGGATCGTTTTGGCGCGACCGAAGCCCGCATCTTCGGCCTGATCAACGCTGAGCGAAGACATCAGGGTTTACCGGCCCTCGTTTACAACGAGCAGCTGGACCAGATGGCGGTGATCCAGGCGCGAAATATGGCGCACTTCCAGAAAATGTCGCACGTACTTCCCGAGTCGAGCCTTCCGACGCTTGGCGATCGCGCGCGCTACGTCGCCTACCCTTTCGGCCGACTGGCCGAGAACGTCGCGCTTGGTTATCCCAACGCCGAATCCGTCGTCGACGGGTGGATGACATCGAAGGGACACCGGGCGAATATCCTCAATTCGGACGTCGTAGAAACCGGTATCGCGATCGCCAGATCGTCCGCTGGCGGCCTGTACTACTGCCAGGTCTTCGGGCGGAGGCTCAGATCGCTTTAACTGGTAGCGACGAAGCCTTGGTTGAGGGCCTTTCCACAGGCTAACTCTAGCTATATCAACTGTTTACATGGTTTGTACGGATGAGGTCATACTATGTGACCTCGGCGCGAGTTAAAGCGTCGTAGATGCATGAGCCGACTCCCGATCGCTGCCTCGCTCCTGCTCGCAATTTCGAGTTCCTCTTTCGCGCAGCAGCAGGCGTCATTCAACGACAAGACTGGTCTGATCTCCGCGGCGCTCTTCGAGACGAAGGACGCAGCCGCTCTCACCGTTGGACTCGCGCCACTCTCGACCGCCCAGCTTGCAAAGGACGAGCGTGAGATCAGGATCTGGTATTCGAGCTTCGGCAATCCGCAGTACCTGGTGATCATCCGCCAATCAGGCGCTTCGACCACCGGCCGACTCCTCCTCTGGTGGGATCAGTACTACGAGTCAGCCCCGACTAGCGCCGATAAGCGCGTCGACAACTTCGTGCGCGCCACCTACGACTGTGGCCCGATCTCGAAGCGGGACTCGCAGTACGGCGAAGACCGCTGGGTCAGCTCGGTTTGCGAAGCGAATGTGAAGGGCTCGCCCGACTGGATGAGTTTCCTCGCGCAGGTGGAGTCTCACGCGCTTCCCCAGAATGGCACTGCCGCTCCTGTCGCAGACGTGGAGCAGGACCAGAATTGGGGAATAACCGTCGAGCGGAAATCGGGAGTCAGCTACGGTGTCTCGCACTACCACACCGATCTGGCAATCGGCTCTCCCGAGCCGGGCCGCGGTCCCAAGCTGCAGGACATGGTGAACGCGCTGGCCGCAACCGCCAAGCGCCAATCTTCAGCAATCGCCCAGCACTAGGTCACCGCCGCGCAATGGTCGCCGCTGCGCTAGTTGCGCAGCTCTTCCAGCCTCTCGTAACAACCAAGTGATTGTGGATTCGCCAGCGCTTCCGTGTTCTTTACCGGACGCCCGTGAATCACTTCGCGTACAGCCAGCTCGCTGATCTTTCCGCTGATCGTCCGGGGGATGTCGCCGTGACGAGATGCGCTCACGCAGCGTGTCGTCGAGCGTGAGACCCGGTTGGAGCTTTACGAAAAGGACAATGCGAACGTCGCCGGACGAACCGCCGTCCATCTCCTGCCCCACCGCCACGCTTTCCACTACTTCCGGCAGCTGTTCGACCTGCCGGTAGATCTCGGCCGTTCCTATCCGCACCCCGCCTGGATTGAGTGTGGCATCGCTCCTACCGTAGATGATGTAGCCCCGGTTTCGGGTGATCTCCGCCCAGTCCCCGTGTCGCCACACTCCCGGGAAATAATCGAAGTAGGCGGCGCGATACCTCGATCCATCGGGGTCATCCCAGAACGCGATCGGCATGCTGGGAAACGGGCGCGTGCATACGAGCTCGCCCGGAATCAGTCTCACCGGCCGGCCGCGGTCGTCGAACACATCGACCGCCATCCCGAGTCCAGGCATCTGAATTTCTCCGCGATAAACGGGCAGAATCGGATTCCCCAGCACGAAGCAGGAGATGATGTCGCTGCCCCCGCTGATGCTGGCGAGGTGCACATCCGATTTGATCTTCTTGTAGACGTAGTCGAAGCTGTGGTGCGCCAGCGGACTACCAGTCGACAGGATTGCCTTGACCTTCGAGAGGTCGTGATTCTTGCGCGGCTCCATCCCGCTCTTCTCGAGCAGCGCCAGGTATTTCGCGCTCGTTCCGAAGATGGTTATTCCCTCGCGGTCGACCATCTCCCAAAGAATGTCGGGCGTCGGTGAGAGCGGAGCGCCATCGTAGAGCACCGTCTTCACGCCGACGGCCAGCGCGCTCACGAGCCAGTTCCACATCATCCACCCGCACGTCGTGTAGTAGAAGATGCAGTCTTCGCGCTTGAGATCGGTGTGAAGAATCAGCTCCTTGAGGTGCTGGATGAGGGTGCCGCCGGCGCTGTGCACCATGCACTTGGGGAGACCGGTCGTGCCCGACGAATACATGATGTAAAGCGGGTGATCGAACGGGAACCGCTCGAAGCCCGGCGGCTTCACCTCGAAATGCTGTGTCTCCATGCGATTCCCTTCCGGCGGGGTCTTCACCCTCGGGACACCATGGGCGGGAGTCGTCCTCAGAACACCGTGTGGAGGCGTCTTCCGCTGTGCTCCTTCGGCTGGCGTCTGATTGGTTTTCGCGATTTCCCACTGCGTGGCGATGAAACGCAACCACAGCGTCCCTTTGCGTACACCGTCCAGATCCGGGGACTGCTTTCTGTACGGCGTGACCACCACGTGTTCGAGTGATGGAATGCGAAACGCGATCTGTCTCAGACGCGGGAGCAGATCGATCTCCTTCCCGTTGTACAGATATCCGTCGGCGGCGAAGAGCACCTTCGGCTCTATCTGACCGAAGCGGTCCATCACTCCCTGGGCGCCAAAATCGGGTGAGCACGACGACCAAATCGCGCCGAGTGATGTCGCGGCGAGCATGGCGATGACGGCTTCCGGAATGTTCGGGAGCCAGCCGGCGACGCGGTCGCCCTGCTGCACGCCGGAGGCACTGAGCGCGAGGGCCAGAGTTCCCACCGCCTCGCGCAGCTCCTTGAAGGTCAGAGTGCGCTGGTGTCCTTGCTCGTTCCACGACGCCAGCGCCGGCTGGTCGTCGCTGAAGCGGAGAAGGTTCTCGGCGAAGTTGAGGCTCGCGTCAGGGAACCAGCGGGGTCCCTTTTCCGGATCGGGCGGCCCCATGTGGTCGAGGCCTACGCCAACTCGTTCGGCGCCGCCTCCAGTGCCGCGGTGGCCGACGATCCCGCAGAATCTCCAGATGAGCGACCAGAATCGCTCCGGATTATTTACCGACCACTCGTGCAGCTGCCAGTACGAATCGGAAGAATAATCGGGCACCGGCGGACCACCGCGCTCCTCTACGTACCGGAGGAACTCGGTCATATTCGCCTTGATGACGCGCTCGGGCGAGGGTGTCCAAAGGGCCTCGCTCATTTCGACTTCAGGCTCAGCTCGTGGGAGGATTGAATTGCGCGTGCTGCCCCTGCAGCCACGACTTGTGGTAGTCCTTGTCCTCTATTTCCAGCGCCTGCTTGGCGACCTTGAGCGGACGGAAGCTGTCCATCATCACCGCCAGCTCGTCGGTGTATTTGGCGCCGATGCTTGCCTCAGCGCGGCCCGGGTGCGGGCCGTGTGGAATTCCATCCGGGTGGTGCGTGATGCTGCCGAACTCGATTCCCTTGCGGCTCATGAACTCGCTTGACGCGTAGTAGAGCACTTCGTCGGAATCGACGTTGCTGTGATTGTACGGAGCGGGAACGGCCTCGGGATGGAAGTCGTACGGACGCGGGCAGAATGAGCACACGACGAATCCGTCGCCCTGAAAAGTCTGGTGAACCGGAGGCGGCTGGTGCACGCGCCCGACGATCGGCTCGAAGTCATTGATGTTGAACGCCCACGGGTAGAAGTAGCCGTCCCAGCCTACGACATCCAGCGGGTGATGGTCGAGCACGATCTCGTTGATGCCGTCGTACTGCTTCACCAGAATCGGGAAATCGCCCATCTCGTCGATCGGCTCGACGAACGTCGGACGCCGGATGTCGCGCTCCGAATAAGGGGCGCCTTCGATCAGCTGGCCGAATTCGTTGCGATAGCGCTTCGGCCACCGCACGTGTCCCCGGCTCTCGAAGATCACCAGTTTCGCCTGCTGCTCTGCCTTGAGGTCGAAGCGATAGCGGTGCAGGATGCCGCGATGGATGACGAGATAATCTCCTTCGTGGAAAGGCAGCGCGCCGTACGTGCTCTCCAGAACCCCCTTCCCTTTGCTGACGTACACCAGCTCGTCGGCCTGCGCGTTCCGGTAGAAATGCGCGTCGTTCTCATCGGGCTCTACGTAGAGCATCGCGATGTCCTGATTGAACAGCAACGGGATGCGATCCAGCGTGGCGCTTCCACCTTTCTTCGCGCGCGAAGTGAGGAAATGCCGGTGGTGAAGTGTCTGATCGGGGTCCGCCTCGAACTTGATCTCTCGCACCCGACGCACCGACTTCACTGTCGTGGGCGGATGGATGTGGTACATGAGCGCCGACGTACCTGTGAATCCCTCGTGCCCAACTAGCTCCTCGGCGTAGATGCCTCCGCCTGGCTTCTTGAACGCAATGTGCCGCTTCCTGGGAATCTGTCCGAGTGTGTGATAGATGGGCATGGTCTACAGGTTGCCGCGGAGATCCTGTTCGCGCTCGAGCGCTTCGAACAGCGCCTTGAAGTTTCCGGCGCCAAAGCTCTTCGCGCCTTTCCTCTGGATGATCTCGTAGAAGAGCGTGGGACGATCCTCCATCGGCTTCGAGAAGATTTGCAGCAGATACCCTTCCTCGTCGCGATCGACGAGAATTCCCAGATCGCGCAGCGGCGCCAGATCCTCATCGATATGGCCGACACGCTCGATAACGGTGTCATAGTAGGTGCCTGGAACGCGGAGGAATTCAACGCCGTTGTCTCTGAGCTTGGTAACCGTGTCGATGATGTCGTCGGTCGCAATCGCGATGTGCTGGCATCCCGGCCCCTGGTAGAACTCGAGATACTCGTCGATCTGCGATTTCTTCTTGCCCTTGGCGGGCTCGTTGAGCGGGAACTTGATGCGGCCGTTGCCGTTGGCGACGACCTTCGACATGAGGGCCGAGTATTCCGTGGAGATCGCCTTGTCGTCGAAGGAGATGAGCTGGGTGAAGCCCAGCACGTCGGCGTAGTACTTCACCCACTTG
>CAJDUK010000001.1_pt2 | contig 26028 bp, 28 predicted proteins | sample 7390591 | NCBI WGS metagenome assembly CAJDUK01 (sample SAMEA7055672, study PRJEB34461) | soil metagenome | biome: terrestrial ecosystem; feature: Peninsula; material: soil | place: Antarctica | collected 2016
ACTGCGGGATGTCGCGCAACGAGGCTGGACTCAAGCTGGCCCTGGAGAAAATCCCGCGACTGCGCGACGAGTTCTGGCGCGACGTCAACGTACCGGGTAGCGGCGTCGAGCTGAATCAGTCGCTCGAGAGAGCTGGCCGTGTTGCCGACTTCCTCGAGCTGGGGGAGCTGATGTGCATCGACGCGCTGCATCGACAGGAGTCGTGTGGCGGGCACTTCCGTGAGGAGAGTCAGACGGCTGATGGGGAAGCGCTGCGCGACGACGCGAACTTCTCCTATGTCGCGGGCTGGGAGTACGCGGGTGAGGGCCGGAGCCCGATTCTCAACAAGGAGCCTCTGGTGTTCGAGAATGTGAAGCTCTCGCAGCGGAGCTACAAGTAATGAATCTCACTCTCCACGTGTGGCGGCAGGCGGGTCCGGACACGAAGGGACGAATGGTCGTCTACGAAGCGACCGAGATCAGTCCCGACATGTCGTTTCTTGAGATGCTGGATGTCGTGAACGAGCGGCTCACCCTCAAAGGCGAGGTTCCGATCGCGTTCGATCACGATTGTCGCGAGGGTATCTGCGGCACATGCAGCCTGATGATCAACGGCGTGGCTCACGGTCCGATGAAGGGAACCGCGACTTGCCAGCTGCATATGCGAAGCTTCAAGGACGGCGACACGATCTACATCGAGCCGTGGCGTGCGCGCGCCTTTCCAGTGATCAAGGACCTGACCGTCGATCGAACCGCCTTGGACAGGATCATTCAGGCCGGCGGATTCATCACGGCGGCAACGGGCGGCGCGCAGGACGCGAACACGGTCCTGATTCCGAAGGAAAGCGTCGACCACGCAATGGATGCGGCTGCCTGCATCGGGTGTGGAGCGTGCGTCGCTGCCTGTCCAAACGCCTCGGCCTCACTCTTCACGGCGGCGAAAATCACGCACCTCGGCCTGCTACCCCAAGGCCAACCCGAACGCTACCGCCGAGCGCTGGGAATGGTTGAGCAAATGGACCTCGAAAACTTTGGAAGCTGCACGCTATACGGCGAGTGTCAGGAGGCGTGCCCGAAGGAGATCAGCATCGACACGATAACGCGGATGAATCGGGACTTCATCCGCGCGGGCGTGCTCGGGACTCGTCCGTAAAGAGTTAGATCTTTGGAATGTGGTTTGGATCGAGATGCCGGCGCTCAATCTCTCGGTGCAAGCGAGTCTTCTCGCTGCTCTTTTCCGCCTCGTCGTGTTGCTGGCGCTCTTCGAACAGACGGTGCGCGGCGTTGTGATGCGTGCCGTTCTTGCTGGGGGTTTCGAGTGGGTTCGGGGCTGGTGGTGCAGGTTTGACGACGTTGCCTGAATGGAGTTGTTCGAGAATCTTGCTTCGAGTTTTCGATCCGTGCTGCCCCTCCGCATGATCCTGGGGGCCTTTCTGTACGCCGTCACGATTTTGCATCAGCCTTGCTTCCTCCCGATTTCGGTGAGTCCCTACCATCACTCGGCAAGCTGGGGGCCAGACTAAAGCCTTGGTAGCGTCACGCCTTGCTGTCCCTGGTACTTACCTTTCTTGTCCTTGTACGACACCTCAGGCTCTTCCTCGCCCTTGAAGAATAGCACCTGAGCAATTCCTTCATTGGCGTAGATCTTGGCGGGCAGGGGAGTCGTGTTGGAGATCTCCAGCGTCACGAATCCCTCCCACTCGGGCTCGAACGGCGTCACGTTGGTAATGATTCCGCACCGCGCATAGGTGGACTTACCTACCGTAATCGTCACGACGTTGCGCGGGATCCGGAAGTATTCGACGGAGCGGGCGAGCGCGAAGGAGTTCGGCGGAACGATGCAAACGGGCCCTTCGAACTCCACGAAAGATCTCGGATCGAAGTTCTTTGGATCGACGACCGAGCTCAGCACGTTCGTGAAAATCTTGAATTCCGGCGCGACTCTCATGTCGTAACCGTATGAGCTTACACCGTAGGAAATGACGCCGGCTCTGACCTGACTGCTCTCGAAGGGCTCGATCATCCCGTGCTCCTTCGCCATGCGGGTGATCCAGCGATCCGCCTGAATTGACATTGATGGGTATGATTGTCGTGTGGGTGTAGACTTCCCGGCAGGTGGGGAGGTCGTGCGAGTGTTCGCAGGTTTTCGTCCGGAATGTACGGTTTTCGCACTTGTACCGCCACCGAATGACAGCCGTTGAATTACAAGATTGCCGACGGTAAATTCCGAAAAATCGCCTTAGTGAAATTTTTCACGAAGTCTGGAACCCCATGGCTCGCGCGTATTTCCCGGTTCTGATGCTGCTCGGTTTCGTGGTGATCAACGCGCTGGCGATCATCGGGATCTCCGCGCTCACGATCCGCTCGCGGCCCACGCCGGTCAAGCAGCAGGCGTACGAGTCAGGCGTTCCGGCCCTCGGCGATGCTCGGGAGAGGTTTTCCGTCAGGTTCTACCTTGTCGCGATCCTCTTCATCATCTTCGACATCGAGACGGTGTTCATGATCCCATGGGCTGTCTACTATAAACAGCTCTCCTGCTTCGTGCCCCTGGTCAACGACGTGTGCCCCGTCGGAAACATCTCCTTCTTCGGGCTTGGCGAGATGCTGGTGTTCATGTTCATACTTCTGATCGGTTTCGTCTACGTCTGGAAAAAGGGAGCGCTGCAATGGGATTGACCACTCCCACTGAGCACCGGACAGTCTCGTACGCGCCCGAGTCGCAGGAAGGCTGGGTCGCGACTCGACTCGATTTTCTCGTCAACTGGGGCCGCGCCAACTCTTTGTGGCCAATGCCTTTCGGCACTGCGTGCTGCGCAATCGAATTCATGGCGACGGCGGCGAGCGATTTCGACCTGGCGCGATTCGGCATGGAGCGGATGAGCTTTTCACCAAGACAGGCGGACGTGCTCATCTGCGCGGGTCGCGTTCCATTCAAGCTTGCGCCGATCATACGCCGCATCTGGCAGCAGATGCCGCAGCCCAAGTGGTGCATCTCGATGGGCGCGTGCGCATCGACGGGCGGAATGTTCGACAACTACGCGGTCGTTCAGGGGATCGATACGATCATTCCCGTGGATGTCTATGTACCCGGGTGTCCGCCGCGCCCCGAAGGCTTGATCTACGGCATTCGCATGCTTCAGGAGAAGGTGAAGAACGAGCGGGCGTCGGACAAACGGACTCGCGACGAGATGGAGCCGGATCCCTCGAGTCAGCTCTACATCCCGCCGTCGGTAATCGACGAGCTCGGAGAGCCGTTCGGAAACTCCGTCAACCAGACAAGGTCCGGACTGTGAACCGATTCGAGGTCGTGCGGACCGGAGCCAGCGCCTCCGGAGGTCAGCCGGCAACGCAGAAGAACGTGCCGCACCGCGGAGGCGAGCCGAACGCGTCGGCGAAGGCGCTCCAGGACAAGTTCCGGACGGCCGTTACGCGCGTGGAAGTGATCTGGGGCGAGACCGTCGTGTACATCGATCCCACCGCTGTCCACGAAGCGATTCGGTGGCTGCATGACGATGAGTCGCAGCGCTACGACTTTCTGAGCGATGTCACAGCCGTCGAGTATCGCGATGCCGGAGTTCCGATCGAGGTCGTCTGGCACCTCCGCTCGCTGCCGTACCGGCGCTTTCTCCGCATCAAGTCACAGTTGGAGAAAGGCGCGCCACTCGAGATCGACAGTGTTTACGACATCTATCGCGCCGCCGATTGGCTCGAGCGCGAGTGCTACGACATGTTCGGAATCCGCTTCGTTGGGCATCCGGATCTGCGGCGATTGCTGATGTGGGAGTCGTACAAAGAGGGCTACCCGCTCCGCAAAGACTTCCCGTTGCGTGGCCGCTTCAGCCGCTCCGAGCAGCTGAGACAGGCGCTCGCTCAGAATCCCGAAGCCCGCTACTCCATGGAGGAGCTGACGATCGCCGATGCGTTCGCGGAGCTTCCAGAAGACATGCGCGAGCGGCTTAACAAAGGCGAGAGGACCGGAGAGTAAATGTCGAAGCGGACGATCGAAGTGGAGCTCTCGACATCTGGCCTCGACGCGCAGGGAAGAGCGCAGCGCGTTCCCCTGATAACGAACGATGGCGGAACCGCCGTCGCGATCGAGCCGCCACCTGCCCTCGAGCCGGATATCGAAGGTGAGCACATGCTCATCAACATCGGTCCGCAGCATCCGGCGACCCACGGCGTTCTCCGCCTGGTCCTCGAGCTTGATGGAGAGACGGTTGTACGGTGCATCCCACACATCGGGTATCTGCACTGCGGCTTCGAGAAGATGGGAGAATACCGGCAGTACAATCAGATCATCTGCTGGACCGACCGCGAGGACTACCTCAACTCGATCGGCAACAACGTCGCGTTCGCGCTTGGCGCTGAGCGCTTGTTCGGAATCGAGATCACCGAGCGCTGCAAGGTCCTGCGTGTCATCGCTTCCGAGTTGTCGCGGATCATGTCGCACCTCGTCTGGCTCGGCACCTTCTGCATAGACATCGGCGCGTTCACTCCTTTCCTCTGGGCATTCCAGCGGCGTGAGGAGATCTACCGCCTCATCGAGAAGTGGGTTGGAGCCAGGCTTACGACGTCAGCCACACGCGTTGGCGGCATGGCGGCGGACATACCGAGCGGTTGGATGGATGGCCTGCGCCAGTTCATTCGAACCTTCCCGCACACACTGGACGAGATCGATCGCGTGCTTACCAAGAACGCGATTTGGGTCGGGCGTACGGTTGGTCTTGGCGTGATGACGCCCGAAGAAGCCGTCAACTGGGGATTGTCCGGTCCGATGCTTCGCGCATCAGGCGTCGACTACGATGTCCGCAAGGATTTCCCTTATCTCGACTACGAGACCTACGACTTCGAGGTGCCTGTCGGGACGAATGGCGACGTGTACGACCGCTATCTAGTCCGCTTCGAGGAGATGAGGCAATCGGTGCGAATTCTCCAGCAGGCGGCAGATCGCCTACCCGACGGTCCGGTGAATATCGATGATCCGCGTATCATCCTTCCCCCCAAATCGAAAGCGACGAGCGAGATGGAGTCGATGATTCATCACTTCAAGGTCGTGATGGAAGGCCCGCGCCCGCCCATCGGCGAGTCCTACGTCGCCGTCGAGAGTCCGAAAGGTGAGAAGGGCTACTATATGGTATCGGACGGCACGGCCAAGCCGGTGCGCTGGCGGATCCGTCCGCCCTCGTTCGTAAATCTGTCCGCGATTCCGAAGATGGTCGAAGGACATCTCTTGTCCGACGTCATCGCCATCAACGCCAGCATCGACATCGTCATGGGGGAGATCGACCGTTGACGCCCGATCTGGTTGGCGGCCTCGAGTCCCCGGATTACGCATCGCACGACAAGGCGGCGCACGCGCCTTACACGCCAGTCTTCACCGGCGCGGTGCGGGGTGAGCTCGACGAGCTGCTCACGCGTTATCCAACCAAGATGGCAGCGCTCCTTCCAGCACTTTGGATCGTGCAGCGCGTGCATGGCTGGGTTGCCGAGGAGGCGATGGAGGAAGTCGCAGGCCTCCTCGAGCTGACGCCCGCATACGTGAAGGGCGTAGTCACTTTTTACACCATGTATCACCAGCACCCTGTGGGGAAATACTTCATCCAGGTTTGCACGACCTCGCCGTGCGGCGTCTGTGGCGCTGAGGATGTGGTACGAGCCTTCCTTCGGCACACCAACACTGGCGAGCTCGGTGTGACCTCTCCCGATGGAAAGTTCACGGTGATCGAAGTCGAATGCCTCGGGGCCTGCGGATTCGCGACGCCTGTGATGGTCAACGAAGAGTTCATCGAATCCGTCACGCCGGACAAAGTACCAGACCTTCTAGCGCGACTCGCATAATGGGCTATCCGCACCAGCCGCACGAAAGAGAATCGACGGTCCTGTCCCGATACTTCGGTGATGCCGAAGCGCGCACGCTAGCCGGCTGGAAGAAGCGCGGCGGATACAAAGCTCTCGAGAAAGCGCTCGGCATGGCTCCAGCCGACATCGTGAACGTCATCAAGGAATCGGGTCTGCGCGGTCGGGGTGGCGCCGGATTTCCGACGGGCATGAAGTGGTCGTTCATGAAGCCCGGCGACGGTAAGCCGCACTATCTCTGCTGCAACGCCGACGAATCGGAACCGGGAACCTTCAAGGATCGTGAGTTGATGCGCTGGACTCCTCACGCCCTCGTCGAAGGCTGCGCGATCGGGGCTCACGCGATCGGCGCGGAGACGGCTTACGTCTACATCCGGGGTGAGTTCACCGAGCCGCTCTACTGGATGAACCAGGCGGTCAAGGAAGCGCATGCCGCCGGCATCATCGGGAAGAACGCGATGGGCAGCGGTAGGCGCATCGACGTCCATGTCCACAAAGGTGCCGGCGCCTACATCTGCGGCGAAGAGACTGCACTAATGGAGTCACTCGAGGGCCGGCGCGGAAATCCGCGCATCAAGCCTCCATTCCCGGCGGTGTCGGGCGTGTTCGGCATGCCGACAACGATCAATAACGTGGAGACGCTGATCGCGGCCGCGCCCATTCTGATGAACGGCGCCGACTGGTACAAGAAGATGTCGCTCTCTAATCCGAAGAGCACCGGAACCAAGCTCTATTCGGTGTGCGGCAACATTCTCCGTCCCGGCACTTACGAGGTCGTGATGGGATTTCCGTTCAAGGAATTCCTTTACGACGTGTGCGGCGGGCCGATGCACGGACGGAAATTCAAGGCAGTGATCCCGGGCGGTGCATCGGTTCCGATCCAGACGATGGAGGAAGCGGAAGCCACCCTCATGGATTACGAGGGCTTCGTAGCACAGGGATCGATGCTGGGCTCGGGTGGTGTGATCGTCATCGACGACGCGCAGTCGATGGTCAGCGTGATCGCGCGGATTGCGCGGTTCTTCGCTCACGAGAGCTGCGGTCAGTGCACGCAGTGCCGCGAGGGCACGGCGTGGACCACCAAGATCATGGAGCGAATTCGCGACGGGCAGGGAACCATTGAGGATCTCGACACGCTGCTCGATATAGGCGAGCAGATGACCGGAAAGACGATCTGCGTGCTGAGTGATTCGTGCGCGGTTCCGGTGGTGTCCGGGATAAAGAAGTTCCGCGGCGAATTCGAGGCTCTCATACAAGGGCGTCGCTTTCACCCTGTCGTAGCGGCGGTCGCCTGATGACTGAACAGAAAATGGTGAGTCTGACGATCGAGGGTCGCCCCGTCAGCGTCCCCGAGGGTACGACGCTTCTCGAGGCAGCCAAGACTGTTGGAATCCTCATCCCGCACTACTGCTATCACCCTGGCCTTCCGGTCGCGGGCGTGTGCCGCATGTGCCTGGTTGAAGTCGAGAAGGCGCCCAAGCTCGCGCCTTCCTGCGCGACGACTGTTGCCGACGGTCAGGTCGTGCACGTTCACTCGGAGAAGTCACTCGATGCGCGCAAAGGCGTGCTCGAGATGCTCCTCATCAATCACCCGCTCGACTGTCCCATCTGCGATCAGTCGGGTGAGTGCGAGCTGCAGGACTACACGTTTCAGGAAGGTCGCGAGGATTCCCGCTATCGCGAGCCGAAGCGCTTCAACCCGGCAGAGGATTTCGGCGGCGACGTCATTTACGTCCCCAATCGCTGCATCCTTTGCACTCGGTGCGTACGCTTCATGGACGACGTCGCGCACGATCCGGCGCTGAACGTCAGTGAGCGCGGCGACCGCGCGCTGATCGGCAAGTTCGAGGGGAAAGACCTTACCCATCCATGGGCCGCAAACGTCGTCGATCTGTGCCCCGTGGGCGCGCTCCTCTCCAAGGACTTCCTGAACAAGGCGCGGGCATGGGAGCTCGATCGCACCGCGTCCATCTGTCCGAACTGCACGCAGGGCTGCAATGTCATCATGGAGACGCGCGAGAACCAGCTCGTGCGGATGCGGCCCCGTCCCAACGAGAACGTCAACGCGTTCTTCATGTGCGACTGGGGCCGTCTCAACTATCGCTGGATGAACGAGAAGAATCGCGCCGAGCAGCCAATGGTGCGGCGGACCAACGGGCTCGTGCCCGCGAGTTGGGAGGATGCCATCTCCGCGGCGGCGCGCGCTCTGAACGGGAAGAGCGTGTTCGTTGCCGCGTCGCCAATGCTTTCCAACGAGGCGCTCTACCTTCTCACGCAGGTGATGCAAAGTGGAAGTGGCGCGTTCCGCGTCACCGAAGGGGACGAGGCTCCGCTGCCCGGTGTCGAGGATCTGGCGCTGCGCCGCGAGCGGGCCGCCAATGTCAACGGAGCTGAAACGCTCGGTTTCAAGAAGACGAAGGACTTGCTCGGCGGACTCAAGCAAGGTGATGTGCTTATCATCGCCGGTGAGGATCTCGCCGGTATCGACGCGTCGGCCGTCGCTCGGGCGAGTGAGGTCATCGTGATCAGCTCTGTCCTTCCGGAAGCCGCGAACAATGCGTCCGTCGTGCTGCCAATCGCGAACTTTTCCGAGGAAGAAGGGACGGTTACCAATCTTCGCGGGCGCGTTCAGCGCTTCACCCAGGCACGCCAGGCGCCGGGCGAGACGCGCCCCAGCTGGCTGGTACTCGGCGACCTGCTCGGCGCACTGGGCAAGCAGTCGAGCTTCTTCCTGCCTTCAGAAGTCTTCGCCAAGCTCGCTGCGTCGACCAAGGCGTTTGCCGGCCTCAGCTACGACACGATTGGTTTCAAGGGTCTGCCGCTCGCCACGGTTCCTGATACGGGACCAAAGACACCGATCGCGATAGGTGCGGCGTGAGCGTCGTTCACGGAGTCTCAGCGCTCCTGCAGGCGGCAGATCCCAATCTGCCGCCGATTCGGGGGATGCCGTTCTTCCTGTTCACCATCGTCAAGATGATTGTCATCTTCACGATCTACATGATCGGCGTCGCAATGCTCACGTTGGCAGAGCGTAAAATCTCGGCGTGGATCCAGGATCGCCATGGCCCGAACCGGGTGGGCAAGGGATGGCTGCAGCCGGCGGCGGATGGGCTCAAGAACTTCATGAAGGAAGAGACGATGCCGGCGGGCGCGAACAAGCCGCTGTTCGTCCTGGCGCCGATTCTCTCCTTCATCCCTGCGCTCACCGCCTGGTGCGTGATCCCATTCGGCGCGCCGATGCCGACTCGCTGGGGACGAATCGACCTGGTCGTCGCGGATCTGCCGATCGGTTTCCTTTTCATCCTGGCGATCACTTCGCTCGGAGTCTACGGAATCGTCCTGGCAGGCTGGTCCTCCAACAACAAGTACGCGCTGCTCGGCGGGCTCCGCTCGAGCGCGCAGATGGTGTCCTACGAGATCTCGATGGGGATGTCGACCATTCCCGTGCTCCTCCTTGCCGGCAACGTCAGCCTCAACTCCATCATCAATCAGCAGGCCTGGGGCGGCTGGAACGTCGTGAATCTCACGGTCGCGTTTTTCATATTCATGGTCGCCGCATTCGCGGAGACGAACCGCTTGCCCTTCGATTTGCCCGAAGCAGAGTCCGAGCTCATCGCCGGCTATCACACGGAGTACAGCGCGATGAAGTTCTCGCTCTTCTTCATCGCCGAATATGCGAGCATGGTCACGGCCAGCGCTCTGATGGCGACGTTGTTCTTCGGCGGCTGGGACGTGCCGTTCACCGCCCGCGACAACATTGGACCGTTCAGCAAATGGCTTTCGATCCTGTCGATCGGGATTTTCCTCGCCAAGATCCTGTTCTTCCTCTTCGTCTTCATGTGGGTTCGCTGGACGGTTCCGCGCTTCCGCTACGATCAGCTGATGTCGCTCGGGTGGAAGTTCATGCTTCCTCTCGCGCTCACCTATATCGTGCTGATCGCGGCAGTGATGCTCGGTCTGAGCGCCGCTGGAATCGACCAGAGTACTCAGGGTATCCTGTACGCGACGATCCTCGGCAGCATCAACGTGGTCGTCATGATCGTGCTCTTCGCGATCCTCGATCGCGGACGGATTATCAGCCCAGCGTATGGGAGAATGCATCCCAGAGAAGTAGAGCGGCTACGGCAGGTAACCAGGCGCGCCGCGATGGCGGCGGAGGCAGGTAGATAATGGCGATCACAGTAAAGGTGGTGGACCGGCCAGTCGATGATGTCAGCTACATCCGCGCGACTCTCAGGGGGATGGCGTTGACGGTGAAGCACTTGTTCGACGTCAACGGCAGGGTGACAATTCAGTACCCCGAGGAGAAGTCCCCGATTTCTCCGCGCTGGCGCGGCACGCACCGAATGCTGACGACCGAAACCGGCAAGGCCAAGTGCGTCGCGTGCGGCCTCTGTCCTACGGTTTGCCCGGCCAACTGCATCAAGCTCGTCCCCGGCGAAGACGAGGAGGGCAACCGTTACCCGCTCGTGTTCGAGATCGATGAGTTCCGTTGCATCTTCTGTGGATTCTGCCAGGAAGTCTGTCCGGAGGAGGCGATTCACGTCGGGCGCCACTATGAGAACTCGGAATACAGCAGGGAAGGGTTCGTCTACGACCTGCAGCGCCTGATGGACCAGACCCATCCCGTGTGCGAGATGTGGGACGCTGACGACCCGAAAGGCGAGTGATGGAACCGCACTACCCGCTCCTCTACGTCTTTCATTTCTATCTCTTCGGAGCAATCGCACTGGCGTCCGCGATCGCGTTCGTGACACGAAAGAGTCCGGTGACCGCGGCACTCTGGCTGGTGAACACGATGTTCAGCCTCGCGGCACTGTACGTAATGCTCGACGCCCAGTTCATCGGCGTCATGCAGGTGCTCGTCTACGCCGGCGCCATCATGGTTGTGTTCCTCTTCGTTGTGATGCTCCTCAATCTCGGGCACCCGTCCGAGCTCGCGGATGCGCGCGGCAAGTGGTGGAAGCTGGCGGCCGGATTGATCGGACTTGGTCTGCTCAGCGAAATAATGGTCATCATCCGGACTAAGCTCCCACAGCAGCTCGTCGTGCCGCGTGAGTTCAATGAGCAGCAGCTCCAGAAGCTCAACGCAGTCGGAACGATCGCCCAACCGTTGTTCAAGGACTATTTGCTGGCGTTCGAGCTGACGAGCGTGCTGCTCCTCGTCGCGATAGCCGGAGCCGTGGTGCTGGGACGAGGGAGGGCGGCCGGTGCTCGCTGAGTCACTCGCGCTCACCGCGGCGCTCTTCATCATCGGCGTGATCGGCGTTCTCATCCATCGGAACGCAATCATCATCTTCATGTGCGTCGAGCTCATGCTCACGGCGATCAACCTCACGTTCGTGGCATTCTCGCGTTTTTACGGAACCGCTGGACAAGTCTTCGTGGTTTTCGTGATGACGGTGTCCGCCGCTGAAGCAGCGGTCGGACTCGCGATCATCATTGCGATCTTCCGGCATCGCCAGACGATCAATCTCAAGGACATCAACCTGCTCAGAGGGTGATGCTACTGCAAACCGTGGCAGCCGCGGCATCGCAAGCTCACCCGCTCTCGGGAACGATCGCGGAGTGGGTATGGCTGCTTCCCGTACTCCCGCTCGCCGGCTTCGTCATCAACGGATTACTGTCCTTGAGCGGCGCGCACTTCGGCCCGAGCGATCCGAATACCACCGGCCACTATCCAGATGCGGAGGCGGCCGTAAGCGACGACCACGCCACGGTGAAGCGCCACCGCTGGGCCGGGTTGACGAGCGTCGTTGGTCCCGGCGTTCTCATTCTCACTTTTCTGCTTGCCCTCGGAATCTGGCAGGCGATGGCTGTCGCTCACCCTGACACGCCATTCATCCAGAGTTACTTCAGCTGGATGCCCGCCGGTGACCTACAGATAGACGCGGCGTTCCAGCTCGACCAGCTATCGATGGTGATGATCCTGGTTATCACCGGGGTCGGCGCGCTGATCCACATCTTCAGCGTCGGCTACATGCGCGAGGACCCCGGATACCCGCGGTACTTCTCGTATCTGAATCTCTTCGTCTTCTTCATGCTGGTTCTGGTGCTCGGCGCGAACTACCCGGTGTTGTTCGTGGGCTGGGAGGGAGTCGGACTCTGTTCCTACCTGCTCATCGGGTTCTGGTTCAATGACAAGGCCAACGCCGATGCCGGTAAGAAGGCTTTCATCGTCAACCGGATCGGCGATTTCGGATTCCTCGTCGCGATGTTCATGCTCTTCGCGAACATTGGAGTGCTCGACTTCGCAGGAGTAAGTGCCAAAGCGGTCGAGCTCGGCGCCGGTAGCGCCGTCGTCACGGCGATCTGCCTCTTCATGTTCCTCGGCTGCACTGGCAAGAGCGCGCAGATTCCGCTCTACATCTGGCTGCCCGATGCGATGGCTGGCCCGACACCAGTATCGGCCCTGATCCACGCCGCGACGATGGTCACCGCTGGTGTGTATCTCATCGCGCGCAGCGCATTTCTTTTCTCTCTTTCCCCCGTTGCCTCGCTCACTGTGGCGGTCGTTGGAGCCGCGACAGCGATCTTTGCCGCCACGATCGGCCTGAAGCAGTGGGACATCAAGAAAGTACTCGCGTATTCGACGATCTCGCAGCTCGGCTACATGTTCGTTGGCGTAGGAGTTGGCGCGTACGCGTCCGGGATGTTCCACCTCGTGACGCACGCATTCTTCAAGGCGCTCCTTTTCCTCGGCGCCGGATCCGTGATCCACGCGATGCACGCCGCCTATCACAGCACCCACAGCCATGAAGACGCGCAGGACATGCGCAACATGGGCGGCCTCAAGCGCTATCTGCCAATCACGTGGGTGCTGATGTGGATCGCGACGCTGGCGATCTCCGGCATCCCGCCATTCTCCGGATTCTTTTCGAAGGACGAGATCCTCGGCGCGGTGTTCGCGCGGGCGCAGGGGTCCACGCTCGCGTCAGCGGCGTGGCTCGGAATCCCCGGCGGCACGCTGTTGTACGTCATCTACGGGGTCGGGCTTGCTTCCGCGTTGCTCACCGCGATCTACATGACGCGGATGATGCTGTACACGTTCCACGGTCCGAGCCGTACGGGCGCGGAAGAAGAGAAGCATCTGCACGAGGCGCCGTGGGTGATGACCGGGCCGCTCGTCATTCTCGGAATTCTCAGCGCCGTCGGCGGGTGGCTCAACCTCCCCGAAGTGATCACGGATCTCGTTCCTCTCGGACGCATCGACATCCTGGCGCATTGGCTCGATCCCGTGGTTGGAAGCGCGACTGCTCGTGTGACAGCTGGAGCTGCCCACGTCGCGCCATCGACTGAAGAGGCACTGATGGGAGTGGCGGTCGCGATCGCGGTCATCGGTATCGTCTTCGCAATCGTGCGCCTCAAGCCTGCCCGCCTCCCGCGCAAGCGGGATGCAATCGCAGAGCATGGTTTTGAGGGCGTAGTAGCGAACAAGTACTATGTGGATGAAGGTCTCGATCGCGCGATCATCACACCGACATACGCCATCTCCCGGAATTTCCTCTGGCGGATCGTTGACAACGGATTGATCGACGGGCTGCTCGTAAACGGCAGCGCGGCGGTTGCCCGCGGCTTTGGCTGGATGGGCTCGCGCTTGCAGACCGGCAACGTTGGGATTTATGCGTGGGTACTCGTGGTGGGTGTTCTCGCAATGCTTGGCGCGTTCACCCTTCGTTGATCTGATAAATGGCGAATCTTCTCGACTCGATCGGTTACAACAGCTGGGTGCTCCCGGCGCTGCTGCTCATTCCGCTCTTGGGAGCCGCTGTGATCCTCATGCTGCCAGTTCGCGATCCTGCGCAGACTGGCGGCGTGGAGAGCCCAGCCGCGAGACAGTTCGCCTTCTGGTTCTTCCTCATCGAGTTCGTCGTATCCGTCGGCTTGTGGTGGTCGTTCAATCCTGCCGACACGGGTTGGCAGGCCGCCATAGATACTGCGTGGATTCCGACATGGGGCGTTCGCTTCACCCTCGGAGTCGACGGGATCGCGCTGATGATGGTGCTCCTCACGACCTTCATCATGCCGCTCTCCGTACTTGGCAGCTGGACCAGCATCCGAACGAAAGTTCGTAGCTATTACGCCTTGCTTCTAATCCTTACCACAGGAATGCTCGGCGTATTTCTCGCGCGCGACCTCTTCCTGTTCTACGTGATGTGGGAAGTCATGCTCGTGCCGATGTACTTCATCATCGGAATCTGGGGAGGGGAACGGCGCATCTACGCCAGCCTCAAGTTCTTCGTCTACACGATGCTTCCGTCGCTGCTCATGCTCGTTGCGATCATCTACATCGGCGTTCACGCGCGAACAGCGATGGGGACGCCCGACTTCAGCTACGATCACATCCTGGCGATCAAGGACGTTCCGGAGCGGACCGCACTCTGGCTGTTCGCGGCGTTCTTCCTCGCGTTCGCCGTGAAGGTGCCGATGTTCCCGTTCCATACATGGCTCCCCGATGCGCACGTCGAGGCGCCGACGGCGGGATCGGTCATCCTCGCCGGCATCATGCTGAAGATGGGGACGTTCGGCTTCCTCAGATTCGCGCTGCCGCTGTTTCCCGGTGCGGCCATGAACCCGACCATCAGAATGATCATACTGGTACTCGCGGTGATCGGAATCATTTACGGGGCATTGGTCGCGATGGTCCAGCCGGACTTCAAGAAGCTCGTAGCGTATTCGTCGGTGAGCCACCTCGGATTCGTGATGCTCGGAATCTTCGCGCTCACGCTGCAGAGCGTTCAGGGCGCCATCCTGATCATGATCAACCACGGCATCTCCACCGGCGCTTTGTTCTTGCTCGTCGGCATGATCTACGAGCGTAAGCACTCGCGCCTCATCGACGCCTACGGCGGGATTGCGCGGGTCGTGCCTCTGTTCGCCGCGATTCTGACTTTCGTGTCACTTAGCAGCATCGGTCTGCCTGGTACAAACGGATTCGTCGGTGAGTTTCTGGTATTGGTCGGATCGTTCAAGACCTATCCGGTGCTGACGATCATCGCGGCAACCGGTGTGATCTTCGCCGCTGCCTACCTGCTTTGGGCTCTTCAGCGAATCCTCTTCAACCCGCTCGACAAGCCCGAGAATACTCACCTGCCAGATTTGAACAGGCGTGAGCTGGCACTGCTGGTGCCCTTGATCGCGGCAATCATCTGGCTCGGGGTTTATCCAGCGCCGGTTCTTCGCAGGACGCAAGCGTCGGCGCAGCTCCTGGTCGACCGCGTTCAGGGCGGTGTGAACGTTACTCGCGTAAGCGAGGTGGCTCGGTAATGAGCTTCGATCTAAGCATTCCCGCGCAGCTTTCCGCCGCACTGGGTCCGGATCTTCTGCTCATGGGCGGTGCGATGATATTGCTGCTCTGGTCAGGTTGGCGGCCCGAGAGCAATGAACACCAGCGCAGTGTTGGCATCTTCAGCATTGCCCTCTGCATCTTCACAATGGTCGCGGTCGGCTACTACGCGTATCGCAGCTGGCCGGCGACCGGTGGCCCCATCGCGGTAGATAACTTCCGCTGGGCCGCGGATGAGATCTTCCTCATCGCTACCGTTGGCACGATCGCAATGTCGCTCGACTACAATGCCCGCGAAGGAATTACGCCCGGGGAGACGCACGTCCTTCTCCTGCTCGCGACTTCGGGCATGATGATACTCGCTGCCGCGCGCGATCTCATCATCGTCTTCCTTGGCATCGAGCTCATGTCGATCGCCATTTATGTTCTCGTTGGGCTGAATCGACGCCGCGAGCGCTCCGCCGAGGGCGCGATAAAGTACTTCCTGTTGGGAGCTTTCTCGACGGCGTTCCTTCTATACGGCATCGCGCTCGTCTACGGAGCGACCGGCGCCACGAATTTCTCGGCTATCGCGGCGAACATCAGCGCGTTCAAGCTCCAACACAGTGGGCTCCTGCTCGTTGGGATCGCGTTGCTGCTCGTAGGCTTTGGATTCAAGGTCGCCGCCGCGCCGTTCCACATGTGGGCCCCGGACGTCTACGAAGGCGCGCCCACGCCAATCACAGCGTATATGGCTGCAGCCGTGAAAGCTGCTGCGTTCGCGGCATTCTTCAGGCTCTGGCTCGAAGCGTTTCCGGAGCTGCTTGCGACCTGGCACCTGCCAGTCTGGTGGCTGGCCGTCATCACGATGGTCGTCGGCAATCTCGTCGCTCTGGCTCAGCGGAATATCAAGCGGCTGCTTGCGTACTCGAGCATTGCGCACGCCGGGTACATTCTCGTCGCACTGGTCGTTGGTACAAGGCTCGGCAGCTCCGCGTTCATGTTCTACCTGTTTGCGTATACGATGGCCACGTTGGGGGCCTTTGCGGTGATTGTCGCCCTCGGCACCTCGGGTGAAGACCGCATGGGGGTGGAAGAATACGCGGGGCTATGGAGCGTCAGGCCCGGGTTGGCCGTTGCAATGGCGGTCTTCATGCTGGCTCTGCTCGGCTTCCCCATCTTCGGCGGCATCGGCTTCTTTGCGAAGTGGTACGTCCTCCAGGCAGCGCTGCAGGCTCCGTCGCCGCAGACCAGGTTGGCCGTCATTCTCGTCATCACGAGCCTCGTGAGCGCAGGCTATTACCTCTACGTGGTGATGGTGATGTTCATGAAGCCGCGCGCGAGCAACGCGCCTCTAATCGCCCGCACCGGAGGCTGGACACGAATAGTCGTGTGGGGCTCCGCGGCAGTCATTCTGATCTTCGGCTTGTTTCCCGACGTCGTTGTCTCGCTCACCCAGCGCAGCGCTCCGGCGGTGACCAAGGAAGTCATCGTGCTCAGACCCAAGTAGACCATATGGCGTTGTCACGCGCCATTTTTCGCGAGTACGACATCCGTGGCATCGCAGGCAAGGATCTTACGGAAGAAGCAGCAAAATTGGTCGCGGGCGCATACGCCGCGTTTCTCGCTGAAAAGGGCGTGAAGGGAAGCGTAGCCGTCGGTCGCGACAACCGGCCCTCCGGTGAAAAGCTGCACGCCGCGTTGGTCGCCGGTCTCTTGGCGAGCGGCATCGATGTCGTCGATATCGGAATCGTTCCCACACCGCTCGCATATTGGTCCCAACACAAGCTCGACGTAGTGGGCGGCATCCAGATTACGGGCTCCCACAATCCGCCGGAATACAACGGGTTCAAGCTCGGCCTTGGAAAGACGTCGATCTATGGCGCTGATATTCAGCACCTGTATGATCTCGCGGTCGGAGGAAGCTTTCCGCGCGGCAAAGGATTTGTCCGGAAAGAAGACGTAATAGATGGTTACGTCGCCGACATCGCCACTCGTGTCGGAAAGGTTTCCCGGGATTTGAAGGTCGTCATCGACTGCGGCAATGGAGCGGGTTCGCTGGTTGCTCCGAGGCTTTTTCCCAAACTCGGCATCGAGCCGCGTTGCCTGTTCTGCGAGAGCGACGGAACCTTTCCAAACCACCACCCCGACCCGACAGTTCCAAAGAACGTCGAGGCTCTGATCGCTGCGGTAAAGAAAGATCGGGCCGACATCGGCATCGCATTCGACGGCGACGCGGACCGCATTGGAGTCATCGACGACAACGGGGAGATAATCTGGGGCGACTACCTCCTCATCATCTACGCGCGCGACGTTCTGGCGCGCACGGGCAAGGGCCAGGCGATTGTCTTCGACGTCAAGGCGTCGCAGGCGCTGCCGGAAGCAGTGGAGAAGGCGGGCGGGATACCAGTCATGTGGAAGACCGGCCACTCGCTCATCGAGGAGAAGATGCACGAGACTCGCGCGCCCGTCGGCGGTGAGATGTCCGGCCACATGTTCTTCTCCGAGGGTTTTTACGGTTTCGACGACGCGTTGTACGGCGCTGCGCGGCTCCTCCACATTGTCGCGGATTCCGGGAAGAGCGTTAGCGATCTGCTCGCCGACGTGCCGCGCTTCGTCTCGACTCCGGAGATCCGAGTCGATTGCCCCGACGACAAGAAATTCGGGATCGTCGAAGAGGCAAAGAAGCACTTCAGCGCCAAGTACGAGGTCATGACTGTCGATGGCGTCCGCGTTCTGTTCGGTGACGGCTGGGGACTGATCCGCGCATCCAACACTCAGCCTGTGCTGGTGATGCGCTTCGAAGCGCGCACCAGGGAGCAGCTCGAGAGAATTCAGTCCGAGATGCAGGGCTGGCTCCGCGCGAAAGGCGTAAAGGTTTGATGTGATGGCCCGTCGGCGCCTCCTCATTGGGGTCGTCCTCGCGGCTGCCGTGCTCGTGGGTGGACGCACCATCTCCGCGCTCTTCGCCGACTACACCTGGTACGCCGCCATGGGAGCGACCCCGCTCTGGGACGAGAGGGCGGGAGATCTGTTGCTCATATACGGGATCGGCTCCGTCATCGCGATCTTCGTGGCGTTCGTCAATCTTTCCGCGCTTGGACGAAGTATCGGGACCCTTACACTGCCTCGACGTCTCGCCAACGTCGAATTCGGTGAGGCCGTTCCGAGGAAGTACATCGATCGGTTTGCGTTCCTGCTATCGGTTGTGATTGCCGCGGCGGTCACCCCGGCGCTCCCAAGCTGGACATCACTCGCGCTCGTGCGCCTGGGCGTCAAGTTCCGCGAGAGCGACCCGTACTTCCAGCACGACCTCGCGTTCTACACGACCTGGCTCCCGTTCGAGAAATCGATGTACTCGTGGGCCATGCTCCTGATCGTCGGTGTATCGATGGTTTGCGTAGTCCTGTACTCTCTCACCCCAGGTCTGCGCTGGGAGCGCGCCGGCATCCAGATGAGCGCGCGGGTCCGCCGGCACCTGAGCGTCCTGGCCGCGCTGCTCCTTCTCATCACGATGTGGAGCTATCGGCTCCAGTCCTACGACCTGATGATCCGTGGAGGGGGAGAGGAGGGCGTCTTTTCCTACGTCGATCACCAATGGCTCCTTCCGGGGCTTCTGCTACTGTGGATCGCCACCGCTGCGGCGGCGATCACCGTCCTGCTCAGCGGGTGGACAGGCCAGCTGCGCACGAGCTTTGTCGCCGTGACCGTGATCGTCGTGCTCTCCATCTCTGTTCAGGCTATCGTACCGCTCCTGGTGCGGCGCATGACATCAAAGGAAGCGCAGATGGTTCGCGAAAGGCCCTACGTCAGCACCCGCGCCGACTTTACGCGCCGAGCGTACGACCTCAATGCCTCATCGCTCGAGCTGCTGCACAAATCGGCGGTTTCTGCTTCGTCGGACACTGTTGCTACGAGCGCTCCCGGCCAGCTAATGCTGCGACAGGATTCGCTCGTCTACCCCGGAGCGCGTGGACTCGTGATCATCGCTGATCCGCAGCTCGACGTCGCGGGGCCGCGTCTCGGCGATGGTCTATCCCGATTTGGATACGCATGGGCGTACCAGTCGTTCGAGCTCCTCTCCGACTCCATTCCTCGCCGAGCCAGACTGGTGACCGTGCGCGATGTACGCAATCGGATCCTGGCTTTGGCTCCGATCTTCGCTCAGGGTAGCATGGTGGAGCCCATGTTCAATGCCGACACTCTCTATTGGAAGCTCGAGCTCTATTCGGCCTCATCGAATTACCCCCTGAGCCAGCATTACGTTCTTGCCGGCGAGGAGCGCAGCTATTTCAAGCACGCCGCCACGGCACTCGTCAATGCGCGAACCGCCCGAGTGATGATAGCGGCGGATCCGTCGCCAGATCCGATCTCGATGGCGTGGATGACGGCCTTTCCAAACTCGTCCGACTATCGCGCGCCAGCAATTGCGGGAGAGCTGACCACGACTCCGTGGGAGCCAGTGCCCGCCGAGTCGCATCTCGCCACCAGCGATTCCGCGTTCAGAGCATCAGTGACTCGCTTCTATAATCGGATGCGCGCCGCTCTGGCGGCAGCGAATCTCAAAGATTTCGGAATCGCCTATGACTCGCTCGGCGCACTCGTCGCTCCCAAACGCAAATGACTCAACCGTCGCGCACAGCTGTCATCGCAGTCGGAGGCAACGCACTCTCGCCTCCGGGAGAGCATTCGACTATCGCCGATCAGTTTCGACATACGCGCGAGAGTCTGGGGCCGATTGTGGACTTCGCGCTCGAGGGCTGGCGCGTCGTAGTCGTACACGGCAACGGCCCGCAGGTTGGTGACGAGCTCGTGCGCAACGAGAAAGCGCGTAGCGAAGTCGCACCTCTTCCACTCGGGGTGCTGGTTGCAGGCACCGCGGGTTGGATCGGCTACATGCTTCAGCAGTCACTCGAGAACGCGCTCCGCAAAGCCGGCAACGCGAGAGATGTCGTGACGATACTCACACAGGTCGAAGTCGCCGCCGACGATCCGGCGCTGCAGGATCCCAAGAAGTTCATCGGGCACGGCATCTCGATCGCCCGGGCAAGAGAGCTGCGCCTGCAGGGTCATTCAGTCAAGAAAGATGCGAAGGGACGATTTCGCCGAGTGGTTGGCAGTCCCAAGCCGCTGGCGATTCACGAGCTCGGTACGATCCGCAGCCTTGTCGAACGTGACACCGTTGTCATCGCATGTGGCGGCGGCGGAATTCCAGTGTACCGCGATCCGCTGCTCGGCCTCGAGGGTGTGGACGCCGTGGTTGACAAGGATCTCGCCGCGGCAGTCCTCGCGAGGGAGCTCGGCGCGGAGCTTTTCCTGATTCTCACAGACGTTGATGCCGTTTATACTGGGTGGGGCACCGATGAGAAGCGCGCGATCCATGCGATGACCGTGAGCGAAGCTGATCGATTCGCGAGCGAAGGCGCCTTCGGAGAAGGAAGCATGGCTCCCAAGGTTGCAGCCGCGGCGGATTACGTGCGTCGAACACAGGGCCGTGCCATTATTACGGAGCTGAGCAAGGGAAGAGCAGCAGTACAAGGCCTCGGTGGCACCGAAATCCTTCCTTGAATACAATCCTAAAAATCGACAATCCGCGTGCTCGCACGCGTTCGGAGCTAGAGTGAACATCCACGAGTATCAGGCGAAAGACGTCTTCCGCAAGTACGGCATTCCGATACCACCGGGGGAGGTCGCCTCCACACCTCAGGAAGCAGAAGCAATCGCGCGAAAGTTTGGGTCGACGGTGGTCGTCAAGGCGCAGGTTCACGCTGGCGGTCGCGGAAAGGCGGGGGGCGTGAAGCTCGCCAAAACACCCGAGGAGGCGAAGAGCGTTGCCGCCCAGATCCTCAAGCTGACCATCAAAGGACTTCCGGTTCAGAAGGTTCTCATCACGCCCGCGGCTGACATCGCCAGCGAAGCCTATGTGGGGATCATCGTCGATCGCGCCTCGAAGCGGGCGGTGTTCATGGCCAGTCCCGCGGGCGGCATAGACATCGAGGAAGTCGCCGCCAAGACGCCCGACAAGATCCTGCGTCACGCCGTTGATCCGCGTTATGGACTGCAGCTCTACGAGGCGATGCAGCTCGCGTTCTTCCTCTACTCCGACATGAAGCAGGTTCGCGCCGCCGCGAAGATTCTGCTTCAGCTCTACAAGGCATTCGTCGAGAACGGCGGATCACTCGCGGAGATCAATCCGCTGGTCACGACCCCCGCGGGAGAGATCGTCGCACTCGATGCGAAGATGGTGATCGACGACAACGAGCTGGATCGCCGGCCAGACATTGCCGCTCTCCGCGACGAGTCGTCCGAGGATCCGAGCGAAGTCGATGCGAGAAAGGCGAACCTTACTTTCATCAAGCTCGATGGAAACGTCGGTTGCATCGTGAACGGCGCCGGACTCGCGATGGCGACGATGGATCTGGTCAAGTACTACGGCGGCGAGCCGGCCAACTTTCTCGACATCGGTGGCTCGTCGAATCCGGAAAAGGTCGTCGCCGCGCTGCGCATCATCACGAGCGACCCCAACGTGAAGGCGATCCTGTTCAACATATTCGGCGGAATCACGCGTACCGATGACGTCGCGAATGGAATCGTGACTGCAATCAAGCAGAATCCTCTCAAGGTTCCTCTTGTAATTCGCCTGACCGGCACCAACGAAGAGATCGCGGTCAAGATTCTCAAGGAGAATGGGCTCTCGGCGATGACCGACATGGACGAAGCGGTGAAGAAAGCAGTTGCGCTCGCGACTGGAGGGAAAACCGCGTGAGCATCTTCATCGACAAGAATACGCGCTTGCTTGTGCAGGGAATCACCGGCCGCGATGGATCATTCCACGCGAAGCAGATGATCGAGTACGGCACCCAGGTCGTCGCCGGCGTCACACCCGGCAAGGGCGGGCAGAAGTTCGAGGACAAGGTTCCGATCTTCAACACGGTTGCCGAAGCGATCAAGGCGACTGGCGCCAACACGACGGTGATCTATGTCCCGCCCCCATTTGCCGCCGATGCGATGATGGAAGCCGCGGATGCGGGCGTCAGCTTCATCGTCTGCATTACCGAGGGTGTTCCGGTTCTCGACATGACTCGAGTCTATCCGTTCGTGAAGGAGCGGGGCGCACGGCTGCTTGGCGCCAATTGTCCGGGCCTGATCTCTCCCGGCCAATCCAAGGTCGGAATCATTCCCGGGAGAATTTGTACGCCTGGGCCGGTCGGCCTGGTTAGCCGGTCAGGAACACTGACGTATGAAGTGGTCTATCAGATGACGCGCGCCAAAATCGGGCAGACGACCTGCGTTGGAATCGGAGGAGATCCGATCAACGGAACTAACTTTATCGACTGCCTCGACGCTTTCGAGAAGGACCCCGCGACAGAGGCTGTGGTGATGATCGGCGAAATTGGGGGAACCGACGAGCAGGAAGCGGCGCTGTTCGTCAAAGAGAAAATGAAAAAGCCGGTCGTCGGATTCATCGCCGGCCAAACTGCCCCGCCTGGACGGCGGATGGGTCACGCCGGTGCGATCATATCCGGTTCGGCCGGGACGGCGGCGGAAAAGATGCAGGCATTCGAAGAGAACGGAGTGGGCGTCGCCAAGCGTCCCATCGATGTTGTTGACTTACTCAAGAGCGCGATGCGCTAGGACAGAAACCACAAATGGCCGGCAACCGAACTCTCACAATCATAAAGCCCGACGCTTTCAACTCCGGTAAGGGCGGACCGATCATTGCCCATCTGGAGAAGGCGGGCTTCAAGTTCGTCGCAGCTCGCGTAATGCGACTGACCGAAGCGCAGGCGACGGCTTTCTACGCCGTTCATCGGGAGCGGCCGTTCTTCGCGCCTCTCGTGCGTTTCATGATTTCCGGGAAATGCATGCCTATTGTGCTCGAGCGGGCTGACGCCGTCGCTGCCCTCCGGAAGGCGATCGGCGCGACTGACCCAGCCGAAGCCGAGGCCGGAACGGTTCGGAAGCTCTACGCCGAATCGAAGGAGCGGAACGCGATCCACGCATCGGACTCGGACGAAAACGCGGAGCGAGAGGCGAACTTCTTTTTCGCCGAGGCGGATCTCGTCTAACCCCGCGGGCGGCACTGGAATCGAGGGTATAAACCCGCTAGTTTAAAGGGCTTATGCTGTCGTTTGACCTGCGCGCGCTGGAGGCGAAAGCCGTCCAAGTGGACGGCTCTCTTCAACCGGACGATCCGATTTGGGAAGAGGCCGATAACCGTCCGGCCGAGCCTATCCGTGTATCGGGACGTCTGTCGACCGCGGGCGAAGGGAGATTTTACTTCACGGGCAGAATGGAAGGCCGCGTCGAAATGGCTTGCCGGCTCTGTCTTGAAGATGTCGACGTCGAGGTGAGCGAGAACGTACACTTTCTGCTCGCCGAGATCGGGGCGGAGGAAGCCGATGATCCGGAGGTGTTTCTTTACGATCCGAACGCGAGATTACTCGATCTTCGCGGCGCGGTGAGGGAGACATGGCTGCTCACGGCGCCTGCATTTGTCCAGTGCAGTGATGATTGCAAAGGACTCTGCGCGACATGCGGCACGAACCTGAACGAAAGAACTTGCAACTGCACACAAACCACGACTGATTCGCGCTGGGGCGCGTTGCTCAGGCACCAGGGCGACCCACACTAGCTCGCCACACTACCTTCAGGAACAGATACAATGGCCGTCCCAAAGCGACGCACATCGAAACGAAAGAAGCGCGCGCGCAACACCCACAAAATCGCGCCTGCCATCGTCATTCAGAAGTGTCCGCGCTGCCAGAGCATGAGGCGTCCGCATCATGTCTGCGCTGAGTGCGGATACTACGATGGCGAACAGCGAGTAGAACCGAAGGAAGCATAGCTTGGCGCGAATAGCGTTGGACGCTATGGGGGGAGATTTCGCCCCCAAAGCGACAATCGCCGGCGCCCTACTCGCCCTGCAGGATCTCGACGCCGCGCACTCCGTGCAGCTCGTCGGGCAAACAGCGGTCATCGAATCACAGCTCGCAAGCCTTCTGGCGGGCGAGCTGTCGCAGGCGTCGGCCGTTCGCGACCGCATCGCCATCGTCGAGGCTCCCGACATCATCGGCATGTCGGAGAAGCCGACGGCGGCGCTGCGAAAAAAGCCAAACAGCTCGATGATAGTCGGCCTGAAATTGCAGGTCGATGGGAAATCCGACGCTTTCGTATCCGCCGGCAACACCGGTGCGCAGATGGCGTCGTCTGCGATGCTGCTCAAGCTCCAGCCGGGATTGACCCGCCCAGCGATCGCGACCGTATTCCCAACCGCGCGCAACCCGGTCATCGTTCTCGATTCCGGCGCGAACGTCGACTGCTCCACCAAAGAGCTTCTGCAGTTCGCGTGGCTTGGCGCGGTTTACGCTGAATGCATCTTTGGTCGCTCCAACCCCTCGATCGGGCTTCTATCCATCGGAGAGGAGCCGGAGAAGGGAAACGCGGTCGTGAAGGAGGCTCACGTGCTCTTCCAGAAGGCCGGATTCAATTTTCACGGCAATCTCGAGGGACGAGATCTTCCCGCAGGCGCCAGCGATCGTGGTCCCTTCGATGTCGTCATCTGCGACGGTTTCGTCGGCAACGTCGTGCTCAAGTTCTATGAGGCCGTCGCGCCAATGATCGTCCGCGTTCTGAGCGAGCATCCCGGCATCAACGCCGAGCACGTGAAATCGGCTCTCGCGGGATTCGATTCCACCAACTCCGGCGGGGCGCCGCTGCTCGGAGTGAAGGGTGTCAGCATCATCTGCCACGGTAACTCTCCGCCGCGCGCCATCAAGAATGCAATCAAGGTTGCGGTGAGAGCCGTGGAGACGGGGATGAACGATCTGATCGGCGAGAAGCTCCAGGCAGCCGCGCCCGCCATCAGCGCGCTGGCGGAGTCGGCGTGAAGCGACCAGTCGCCGCCATCGTCGGGACGGGTCGGGGACTACCGGCGCACGTCATGACGAATCACGACTTCGCCTCGATCGGCATTGAGACATCGCACGAGTGGATCTTCGAGCGAAGCGGAATCGTCGAGCGGCGGATCGCAAAGAACGGCGAGACCACCAGCTCAATGGCATCCGAAGCCGGACGCAAGGCGATGGAGGTTGCCGGAGTGCACCCGGGAGAAATCGATGTAATCGTCCTCAGCACCGCGACACCGGATAGACTCCTCCCTGCGACTGCGGTGGACGTTCAGGCGGAGCTCGGTGCGACACGAGCCGCCGCTTTCGACGTAGGCGCGGCGTGCTCGGGATGGCTCTACGCGATGAGTACCGCCGAGGGCCTCATCATGGCCGGCACCGTCGAAACGGCGTTGGTGATCGGGTCGGAAAAGATGAGTGCAATCGTCGATTGGAAGGATCGCTCGACCTGCGTTCTCTTCGGCGATGGAGCAGGCGCAGCCGTACTCAAGCGCGGCAAGCACGGGAAGGGAATCCTGTCCGCCTACATGCGGAGCGATGGCAATCTGGCCGATCTTCTGTATCGTCCCGACGGCGGAGCCACGACACCCATGTCCGCCGACGTGCTCGAGAAACGATCGCATCTCGTGAGGATGGCCGGCCGCGAGGTCTTCAAGCATGCGGTGCGTTCGATGTCCGATGCCGCCGACCGCGCCCTCGACGGCGCGCGACTGACTGGCTCCGATATCGACCTCCTCATACCCCATCAGGCGAATGTCCGCATCATCGAGGCGACGGCGAAGCATTCCGGTATACCGATGGACAAGGTGTACGTGAACGTCGATCGATACGGCAACACTTCGTCGGCCTCGATTCCGATCGCGCTCAACGAGGCGATCGAGTCGGGACGGGTCAAAGACGGCTCGACTGTGATGATGGTGGCGTTCGGCGCCGGCTTCACCTGGGCGTCGATGATCATCCGCTTCTAAGCGGTGGACATCGTACTCCTTTTCCCCGGTCAAGGCTCGCAGAAGCCGGGAA
>CAJDUK010000002.1_pt1 | contig 25621 bp, 21 predicted proteins | sample 7390591 | NCBI WGS metagenome assembly CAJDUK01 (sample SAMEA7055672, study PRJEB34461) | soil metagenome | biome: terrestrial ecosystem; feature: Peninsula; material: soil | place: Antarctica | collected 2016
AAGGTGCTGAGACACGCGGGCCGTGCGGCCGCCGAGATGCGCCTGGTCAAAACGCAGAAGACCGACTAAGGTTGTCTGGAAAAGAGAGAGCCGGTGCTTAACGCACCGGCTCTTTTTTTTGGTCATGTCCAGCAAGCCGTATTGGGTACTCGCGCTGTCGCTACTCGGCATCGCCTTCGCGGGTCCGCTCGTGCGGCTCTCGGCGGCGGATCCCGTTGCGATCGCGGTGTGGCGACTGGCCTTCTCGCTCGTGGTGGTCGGCGCGCTTCTCATAGCAACGGGCGAGTGGCGCGAGTGGCGAAGGGTCAAACGTGAGGAGCTCTTGCTCGCCGCGTTGGCCGGGGTTTCGCTGGCCCTCCACTTCTGGACGTGGAATGCGTCGATTCATCTCACGACCATCGCCGCATCGGTTACGCTCGTCAGCCTTCAACCGGCTGTAGTAGCGGCGATTTCCGCGATCTCCCTCAGGGAAGCTCCGTCGAGGCGCCAGGTGCTCGGCATCGCCGTGGCGATTGCGGGCGCGTTCATTATCGCCGCGCCCGACCTTCGGGGAGGCCTCGCGCCGAGTGGGAATCGGCCACTTCTGGGGAATCTGCTGGCGATGTCCGCCGCGGTGACGGCCGCCATCTACTACACGGTCGGAAGGCGGTTGCGACGATCCCTTGGCATCTGGGCCTACGTCGGAATGGTGTACTTCGTGGCCTTCCTGAGTTCATCGTGATCGGTCTCTCCCGCGGGGTCGTGATAGCACCGCAGCCACCGCGCGAGTTGGCGATCTTTGCGGCGCTGGCGCTTGGTCCGATGCTGATCGGTCATACGGGAATGAATTGGGCGCTCAAGTATCTGCCGGCATACGTCGTCAATCTCACGGTGCTTGGAGAGCCTGTCGGAGCCACGCTGCTCGGGGCGCTCATCCCCTCGATCAGGCAGATTCCGACAGTCAACACGCTGGTCGGAGGTGCGATCGTGCTGGGTGGCGTCCTGGTGGCGGCGGGCGGCACCTCTACCAAAGCACCCCGAATGCCTGACCATTAAATTTCCGCGCGATCTGATTCCACCCGGTCGCGTCTTCGCTGCCATCTGCAACCTGAGCCGAGAACTGATGCAACGCCTGAAGTCTGCCGCGCTCCTCCTCTGTCTGTCCGCCGTTACAGCGACGGCGTCCGGTCAGACGAGAATCACCTCGCCTCGCACGCAGTTCGGACACAACATCGGCGACGACTATTTTCTCGCCAACTACAGCCAGATGATCGAGTACTGGCAAAAGCTCGATCGAGCGTCCGACAGAATGAGTATGGTCCGCATCGGAACGAGCGCCGAAGGGCGACCGATATGGATGGCGATCATAACGTCGCCGGAGAATCACAGGAAGCTGTCGCGGTACCAGGATATCTCGCGGCGCCTGGCGCTCGCGGAGAATCTCACCGACGCGCAGGCTCGCTCGCTCGCCACTGAGGGGAAGGCGGTCGTATGGATTGATGGCGGGCTCCACGCCACCGAGGTATTGGGGGCGCAGCAGCTGATACAAACGGTGTACGAGCTAGTGAGCCGCACCGACGCGGAGACGATGCGCTTTCTACGTGATGACATAATTCTTTGCGTGCCGGCGAATCCCGATGGCCAGGACCTGGTTTCCAACTGGTACATGCGCGAGGCAGACACGCTGAAGAGAAGCACGTCACGACTGCCGCGACTCTATCACAAGTACGCGGGGCACGACAACAACCGCGATTCGTACATGGCGTCGCAGCCTGAGACACAGGCAATGGACAGCATCCTCTTCCGCGCGTGGTACCCGCAGATCATGTACAACCATCACCAGACCGGGCCGATCGGAACGGTGATTTTCGCGCCGCCATTCAGGGATCCCTTCAACTACAACTTCGATCCGCTCATCCCCACGGAGCTGGATCTCGTGGGAGCGGCGATGCATTCGAGGTTCGTCGCCGAGGGGAAACCGGGTGCCACGATGAGAAGTGGATCCAACTACTCGACATGGTGGAATGGAGGCTTGAGAACCACGGTCTACTTCCACAACATGATCGGCCTTCTGACCGAGGCGATCGGAAATCCGACGCCAATGGAGATTCCGCTCGTCACAGAGAGGCTCCTGCCCAAGGGTGACCTTCCCCTGCCCATTCAGCCGCAGAAGTGGCACTTCGCGCAGTCGATCGCCTACGAGCTCACCGCAAACCGCGCGGTGCTCGACGTCGCTTCACGGTATCGCGAGACGCTCCTCTACAACATTTATCAGATGGGTCGCAACTCGATCCGCCGCGGAAGCACCGACACGTGGACGACGACTCCAAAGAAGGTTGCGGCGCTGCAGGCGGCGCTTCCTCAGGACAGCACCCGACCTGGTGGTGACGCGGGTGGCGGAGGCGGTGGACGCCCCCAAACGACCTCGCCGGCGGAAATGGCGGCCTATCTCAGCATCATGCGCAATCCGCAAGACAGGGATCCGCGCGGCTACATCATTTCCGCCGATCAGCCGGATTTTCTTACGGCCACCAAGTTCGTCAACGCGCTGATCAAAACAGGCATAGTGATTCAGCGCGCCACGGCGCTGTTCGCGGTGCAAGGCAAGGAATACCCCGCCGGCTCGTTCGTGGTGAAAACCGCGCAAGCGTTCCGGCCACACATACTCGACATGTTCGAGCCGCAGGATCACCCGAACGACATTCCGTATCCTGGCGGACCGCCGACGCCGCCCTACGACAACGCGGGATGGACTCTCGCCTATCAAATGGGTGTGCAGTTCGATCGGATACTCGATCCGTTCAGCGGACCGTTCGTGCCGGTCGTCGGCTTCGCCAGAGTGCCGGAGGAGCGCCTCGCGTCGGCAACGGCGGGGTATGCGCTCAGTCACTCGGAGAACGATGCATTTGCGGCGGTGAACCGTCTCTTCGCTCGCGGGCAGGAAGTCTACACGCTTCGAACGCCGCTGAGCATCAACGGCCGGACCTACGATGTCGGCACGTTTTACATCCCCGCGACGCCGAGCAGCGTTGCGATACTTACGCAGCTGGCGACGGAAAAGGGGCTCGATTTCGATCCGTTTGATGCCGATGTCTCAACGGCGATTCTGAAACGGGTTCGGCCGGCGCGGATTGGTCTTTGGGATCAATACGGGGGCGCGATCACGTCGGGGTGGGCGCGGTTCATCCTCGAGCAGTTCGAGTTTCCGTACGAAATCGTGTTCTCCCCAACGATCGATCAGGGGAATCTGATCAGCAGGTTCGACGTCCTCATACTTCCCGATGGTGCCAGCTTCGCGCGTCCCAATGTCCGGGGCGGACCGCGCATCGCCCCCGAAGACGTTCCGCCTGAGTATCGCGACCGGGTCGGGAACATGACGGTTGCCAGGACCGTTCCTCAGCTCCTCGAGTTCCTGAATGCTGGCGGGACGATCCTGGCAATTGGCTCTGCCACGGACCTTGGGGTACAGCTGCAGCTACCGATCGCTAACGCGCTTGTGGACAGTACGGGGAAAGCGCTGCCTCGGAATCGCTTCTACGTACCCGGTTCGATTCTCAGGATGCGCGTCGACACGACTGCGACGCTCGCGCAGGGGCTGCGTCCGGTCACCGACTTTTATTTCGACAACGCCCCAGGGTTCAGGCTGCTTCCAGCCGCGGAATTGCGCGGTATCAAGCGAATCGCGTGGATCGATGATGCAGCGCCGCTGCGCAGCGGCTGGGCTTGGGGTCAAAAATATCTGAACGGTGTAACAGAGGTCCTGCAGGCTCCGGTCGGCAAGGGAATGCTCGTTCTTTACGGGCCCGACCCATATTTCCGCTCACAGCCTCACGGAACTTTCAAGATTCTGTTCAACGGTCTCATTTATCGCACGGCCCTTGGAGATTAGATGATGCGCTCACGCGTTCTGCTCGCCGCTCTAGCTGTCACCGGGTGCTCCTATTTGCAGTCCGGGGCTACTGGCGCCACAACTGCTACGCCCGCGACGAAGCCGGTTCCCTCGAAGCCTGGAGCAGGCCTCGCGATTACAAGCAGTTCGGGCCTGGTGAAGGCGATGCACGATCGGTACGGCGGGAAGTATCTGAAGACGATGAGCTTTCTCCAGAACAACACCGCGTACACCACGACCGGTCAGGAGCAGAAGTCGCAGTGGTACGAGCACATCGAGATTCCGGGGAAGCTTCGCATTGCGTTTCTTCCGGCCTCGCAGAGAAGCGGTCTGGTGCAGGTGGGCGACCGCGTCGCTTCGTTCGATAACGGAATCCGCGTTGATTTTCGCCGCTCAGTGAATCCCCTCGTGCTCCTGACGGCCGACGTGTATGTCGCTCCGGTCGCCGCGATCATGCGGGGGCTGGACACCCTGGGCGTAGATCAGGAGATGATCCGCAGCGACCAGTGGGAGGGCCAGCCGGTCTACGTAGTGGGCGCGAAGGCTGGCGACACCACCTCCAATCAGATGTGGGTCGACAAGGACGATCTCCGCCTCGTCCGCTTCATTCAACGCAGCAAGGCCGGTGACCGCACCACCGTGAGCGACATCCGCGTCAGTGGGTACAAGGAGATTCAGGGTTTTGAAGTCCCCACCGAATTCCTCGTCCTGCGGAACGGCCGTCCGGTGTGGCGCGAGGTGTACGCCGATGTGCGAGTCAACGACGAGTTCCCGCCCAACACCTTCGACCAGGCCAAGTGGTACGACATCCCGATTCCGAAGTAAACCGCGCATAACACCTACAACCGACCACGCATGAAAACGGGACTACTTCTGGCGGCGGGACTGCTCGCCGTCGATCTCTCCGCGCAGGGACGTGTTCAGCGTCCGATGACTTTCGACGATTTCGCGGCGGTAAAGAATGTCGGCGACCCTCAGGTGTCTCCGGACGGCCGCTGGGTTCTCTACTCCGTGAGAACGACCGATGTCGGTGCCAACAGGCGCACCACCGTCACGAAAATCCAGGCAGCAGCGGGGGGCGTCGCGCGACAGTTCCCCAACGCGGACACGCGGGCGAGTGAAGCCCGGTGGTCGCCGGACGGCAAACGCATAACCTATGTCGCCGCCGGACAGCTTTGGATTGCTGACGCGATGGGAGCGAATGCGCGCCAGATCTCCAACGTGAATGGTGGCGCGTCGGGTCCGGTCTGGGCGCCGACGGGCGATCGGATCGCGTTCGTTACTGGCGTCTACCCCGATTGCGACAGCGACGGCTGCAACGTCGAGCGCGCGAAAGCTGCTGACACCGCAAAAGTAAAAGCGCACGTCACCGACAATCTGCTCTACCGGCATTGGACGGAATGGACCGCGCCCACGCGATCGCACCTTTTCATCGTGTCTCCAGATGGGACGGGGCTGCGCGACGTCACCAGCGGAGTGAAGTACGACGTTCCACCCGGCCCGTTCGGCGGAAGCGAGGCTTACGCTTTCTCGCCCGACGGACGTGAGCTCGCGTACACCGCCAAGGATCAGGGACGGGAGGACGCGTGGTCCACGGACGCGAATCTGTACACCGTTTCCGTGAGTGGCGGCGCCCCGACGGTCATCACAGCGTCCAACCGCGGAGCCGATCAGAATCCGGTTTACTCCCCGGATGGACGCACCATTCTTTATGGCTCACAGGCACGGGCTGGCTTCGAGTCCGATCGCGTGCGGCTCATGGCCTACGATCGCTCATCGCGCAGGTCGCGCGAGATTCTCCCCAGCTGGGATAGAAATGCCGACGGATACACGTTCTCGCCGAGTGGCGATGCTATCTATCTCAACACGGTGGATGCGAGCCGGAACAAGTTTTACCGGATCCGGCGCTCGGCGACGGGATGGACGACGGCCCCCCAGCTGCTCACTTCCGGCGGCAACAATTTCTCGCTTTCCGTTTCGGCTGATGGGAAGACGATTGCATGGCTCCAGGACGCTACGGAGCGGCCAGCGGAGGTCTACGTCGCGGCTGTTGGAGCTTCCGGTCTCAGCGGCGCTCGCCGACTGACGCACGAGAACGACGCGCTGCTCGCGCAGCTCAAGCTCTATCCGGTCGAAGACTTCTGGTTCAAGGGAGCGGACGGCGACAGTGTTCAAGGCTTTCTGCTCAAGCCGCCGCAGTACCAGCCCGGAAAGAAATTTCCGGTCTTGTTCCTCATTCACGGCGGGCCGCAGGGCGAATGGCTCGATCAGTGGCACGGCCGCTGGAATTTCGAGCTGTTCGCGTCGCCCGGATTCGGGATCGTCGCGATCAATCCACGTGGATCATTCGGCTACGGCCAGAAATTCACCGACCAGATCAGCAGAGACTGGGGCGGAAAGGTCTACACGGACCTGATGAACGGCCTCGATGCAGCGCTTGCGCGCAACAACTGGCTCGATTCGACACGCATGGGCGCCGCTGGCGGATCGTACGGCGGTTACATGACCAATTGGATTGCAGGTCATTCGAATCGCTTCAAGGCGTTGTTCACGCACGCCGGCGTTTTCAATCTCGAGAACATGTACGGCGCGACCGAAGAGATCTGGTTCAGTGACTGGGAGTTCGGCGGCCCGTACTGGGACAAGAATGCGATGGACTCGGTGTACCGCCGCTGGTCACCGCACCTCTTCGCCGGGAATTTCCGCACCCCCCACCTGGTCGTCGTCGGTGAGCTGGACTACCGCGTCCCCTATACGGAAGGTCTTTCTCTTTTCACCGCGCTCCAGCGACAGGGAGTTCCAAGCCGGCTGATCGACTTTCCGGATGAAGGGCACTGGATTGCGAAGCCGCTGAATCAGAAGCTCTGGTGGGGCGAAGTTTTAGGCTGGTTCGGGAAGTACCTCAATCCGTAAGAAAAAGTTCGCAGTTAGCGGTACCCAGCCGCCTGCATTGTGAATAGCTCCTCGTAGAGTCCATGACGCGCGAGGAGCTCCTCATGTGATCCCTGCTCCTCGACCTTTCCGTGGCGGAGCACGATGATTCGGTCCGCCATGCGCACAGTCGAGAAACGGTGCGAGATCAGCACGGCCATGCGTCCGGCGACGAGCTCGGAGAAGCGCATGAATACCTCGTATTCCGCTCGCGCATCGAGCGCGGCGGTCGGCTCGTCGAGGATGAGCACCTGCGCGTCGCGGATGTAGGCACGGGCGAGCGCGATTTTCTGCCATTCGCCTCCGGAGAGATCGACGCCCTCCTCGAACCTCCGTCCGAGCATCTGCTGGTACCCTTTCGTGAATCTCGGGAGCAGTGACGCCGCCAGGGAATTCTCAGCCGCGTTCGTAATCGACGCCGGCGTTCCGTTGTTTCTATCGAGCTCCGCGCGAACCGAATCGATCTCGCCGACACCGATGTTCTCGTCGAAGCGCATGTCGTAGCGCACGAAATCCTGGAAGATCACTCCGATCGCGTGCCTCAGGCTGACGAGGTCGTATTCCTTGAGATCGATTCCGTCGAGCGTGATTCTTCCCTCCGTAGGATCGTACAGCCGCGCCATGAGTTTCGTGATCGTGGTCTTGCCGGCGCCATTCTCTCCCACGAGAGCGACGCGCTCACCCGGCTTCAGCGCGAGGTCCACGTTGCGTATCGCCCAGCGCTCACTGCCCGGATACCTGAACCCGACGTTCTCGAAGACGAAGCCGGATTGCATCTTCGGTGGAACGGGCCGCGCGTTCGGCGACGATTCGATCGTCGGCCGCATGTCGAGGAATACGAACAGGTCGCGGAGGTAGAGCGCCTGCTCGTAGACGTTGCTCGCCGACATGAGGATGCTCTGAATGACATCGCGTCCGCGCCCGAAGGATGCGGCGAGAAACGTCAGGGTTCCGATCGTGATCTCTCCGCGCACGGCGTTGAGCAGGACGATCACGTATGCCGCGTAGTAGCCGATGGTTCCGAGAATCGAAAGCACCGCGCTGACGGCTCCGCGCCGGATCGAGAGCGACCGATTCTCCTCGTAGAACTTCTGCGACAGCGCTCGGTAACGCTCCGTGAGCCAGGGCGCGAGGCCGAACATCTGAACTTCTTTCGCTGTCTTGTCGCTCGCGCCCACGAAGCGAAGGTAGTCGAGCTGCCGGCGCTCGGGCGTCCAGCGAAACAGGAGCGAATATCCGAGTGAAGCGAAGTGCGTCTCGCCGAGGAAGCTCGGGACGACCGCGATCGCCAGGAGCAGCAGCAGCCACGGGTTGTACGCGATCAGCGCGCCGGCAAGCGTCAGCAGCGTGAGCGCATCCTGCGACATCGACAGGAGCAGCGTGAGAAGAGCGATACGTCCCACTGTCTGGCGGCGCGCACGTTCCAGATGGTCGTAGAACTCCGGATCCTCGAACTGCGCCAGATCGAGCGTCGCAGCGTGCTCCATCAGGCGAACGCTCATCGCGTTAGAGAACAGATCGCCGAGCAGGCTCTCGATCAACGAGGAGGCTCGGGCAAGGATCTCTCCCACGAGAACGATCCCAATTTCGAGCGCCAGATATTTCCAAACCTGGTCGAGACTTCCGCGGCCCGCTTTTGCCGCTATGACGGAGTCGAGGATCAGCTTGCCGACCCAGAACGTCGTGACCGGAACCACGGAGCGCACGACGCGCAATACCATCATTGCCGTCGCGTAACCGCGGTGCGTGCTCCAGATCAATCGGAATAGGGCGGGAACGTAGCGTAGTGCTGCTAGCCTCTCCTTCCATCCGGCCGGCTGCTTGTCCGGCCCCCGGCGCCGGCCCAACGGTGCCGGCAAGAACACAGGATGACTCATTTCTCCACTTCGAATCCCTCGGCCACCCATCCTTCGTAACCCCCGGCGAGGTTCGATACGCTGCGGAGCCCTTTCGACTGAAGGAAGCTCGTCGCGATCGACGACCGGCCGCCGCCCTTGCAGTGCAGCACGATCGGTGTGGATGCGTCGAGCTCGCCGACTCTCTCCGGAAGCGCAGCCAACGGGATGTGGATGGCTCCCGGCAAGTGTCCCCGGCTCCACTCGTCGGGCGCGCGCACATCGACGACCTGAATGTTCTCCCGTCCGAGGACCTCATGAAGCTGGTTGGAATCCATCTGGGGAACTTGCTCGGGCGGACCATGCTTCGATTTCCACTCGCGGATAACGTTCGACCGAAAAAACCCCGCGACCCGCGTCAGTCCGATTTTCGCCAAGTCATCGACGATTGCCTTCACCGCGTCGTCGGCGTCCGACTCTGCTATCAGATAGAAGTCGCTGTCATCCGGCACGAGCGCGCCGGTCCAATTCAGGAACGATTTGCCGAGCGGAATGTTCAGGGTCCTCGGGACGTGTCCCGCCGCAAACTTCTCAGCGTCTCGCGTGTCGATGACAAGCTTTCTGGTGCTGAGCGCCGCGTCGAGCTCGTCGAGACCGAGTAGCGCCGTAGTCGCTTGAGCCGCCGGAAGAACCCCAGCCCGATTCACCTGCTTCATCACAGCGAAGTAGCGCGGAGGCACCGGCTGGTCCTCGAGAACTTTCGCGACGAAATCCTTTTCGCTCGTCGCGGCGAATGCCCAGTTGAACAGCTTCTCGTACCCGAGCGTCGTCTGCGGCATGGCGCCGAGCGATTTTCCACAGGCGGAGCCAGCGCCGTGCCCTGGCCAGATCTGCAAATGATCAGGCTGCGCTGAAAAAGTCCTGAGAGATTGGAACAGCTGTCGCGCGGAAGTCGCCATGCTCCCTTTCGCTCCAGCCGCGCGCTCGAGGAGATCGGGACGACCCACGTCTCCCACGAAGACGAAGTCACCGGACAATGCACCAACGGGATCTTCGCCGCGCTCGAGATCGGATACAAAGAAGACGAGATGCTCCGGCGTGTGTCCGGGAGTGTGGGCGGCCCGCAAGCGAACCCTTCCTGCGATGATTTCAGATCCGTCTCGGAGAGGAGTTGCCGCTCTCATCGCGGGCTCGGTGTAGCCCCATTCCTTGCCACCCTCGGTTGAAAGGTGGAGCTCCGCGCCGGTAGCTTCGGCGAGAGCGCGGGCGCCGGACACGAAGTCGGCGTGGATATGCGTTTCCGTGACGTGCGTAATGCGAGCGCGCTGCGCCCCCGCGGCCCTCGTGTATTGGGACACATCGAGGTTTGGATCGATGACAATGGCTTCACGCGTCTTTTCGCAAGCAATCAGATAGCTCGCCTGCGCCAGGTTTTCATCGTAGAATCGCTTGAAGAACATCTAATTCCGTTGGGTGCGTAGAGAGCGTTGCTGGATGAGCGGACAGGCGTTAGCGTCCTATTGAGGCACGAACTGACACAGTGCGGAATATATCATGGGTGTGGATACTCGAACCCGGCCTGACACGACCGAGCTGAATCGCGAAGAGCTGATTCGCTACAGCCGCCACATTCTCCTGCCTCAGGTAGGAGAAGAAGGCCAGCGCGCGCTCAAGCAATCGCGCGTGCTCCTCATCGGGGCGGGGGGTCTCGGATCGCCTGTCGCGCTGTACCTCGCTGCGGCCGGTGTCGGCACTCTCGGCCTCGTCGATTTCGATGTCGTTGACCTATCCAATCTCCAGCGGCAGATCCTACACGGGTCGTCCGGAATCGGGAGTCCTAAAATCGATTCAGCGCGCGACCGGCTGCGAGATGTCAATCCGCACGTGCACATCGAAGCTTACGAGACGAGACTCACATCGGGTAACGCGCTCGCCATCGCCCGCGACTACGATCTCATCATCGACGGAACCGACAACTTCGCTACGCGCTACCTGGTCAACGATACTTCGGTCCTGCTCGGCATTCCGAACGTTTACGGAAGTGTCTATCGCTTCGAGGGACAGGCATCCGTGTTCGGCGCATTGGATGGGCCGTGCTACCGTTGTCTCTTTCGTGAGCCGCCGCCGCCCAACCTCATCCCCAGCTGCGCTGAGGCAGGCGTGCTTGGTGTGGTGCCCGGTCTCGTCGGAACGATACAGGCGACCGAGGCGATCAAGATCATTCTTGGGATTGGCGACACGCTCGTCGGCAGATTGCTGCTGATTGACGCGATGACGATGGCCTTCCGTACACTCGAGATTCGCAAAGATCCGGAGTGCCCCGCCTGCGGGACGCGAGAGATCACCGAGCTCATGGACTACGACGTTCTGTGCGGTACAGGCCCGGAGGAAATGGCTGGGGGTGAGACGATCAGGGAAATTCAGCCATCCCAGCTGGCGCAGCGCCTGGAGCGCGGCGAGAAGTTGGAGATCATCGATGTCAGGGAGCCGTACGAGTGGCAGATCGGACACATCCCCGGCGCGCGCCTCGTACCTCTGAACCAGATTCCGGCAGAGATCCCGCGGCTGGACAAGAGGCGCGAGACGATCCTGTACTGCAAGGTCGGCGCGCGAAGCATGAAGGCCGCGCAGCAGCTGGCGAATGCCGGTGTCACCGATGTTCGCAATCTCGCCGGCGGCATTCTTCGCTGGATCGACGACGTCGATCCGACGATGCCGAGGTATTAGTTGATCCCACCGGATCCGATCGAGCGATTTCGCAGCGTTTACGCTCTCGCCGAGAAGATCGATCGCACCATCATCCGTGATCCGAACGCGATGGCACTCGGGACGGTCGACGAGGGCGGGCAACCATCCGTGCGGATCGTGCTTCTCAAGGCGTTTGACGAGCGCGGATTCGTCTTCTACACGAATCACGAGGGGAGAAAGGGCCGGCACCTCCTCGCCCAGCCCCACGCCGGTCTTTGTTTCTATTGGTCTCCTCTCGATATCCAGGTGCGAATCGAAGGAACCGTGACGAGAGTTGCGGACGAAGAGGCCGATGCTTACTTCGCCAGCCGCGAGCGCGCCAGTCAGATCGGCGCGTGGGCTTCGCGCCAGAGCGAGCCGGTGGAGACTCCCACCGCGCTCGGCGAGCGCGTCGCGAAGTACGAGAAAGAGTTCGAGGGGCTGGACGTTCCACGTCCCGCGTTCTGGTCGGGCTTTCGCGTGCAGCCGGAACGAATCGAATTCTGGAAAGGGCGCCCGAACCGGCTCCATGAGCGGCATTTGTACACGAGGGTGGGAACGGGCTGGAAGATTGAAACGCTTTATCCGTGACCGAACGCGGGTACCACTCGCCTATCATATGCCATAAAATGTTGACATGACCAGCACCCGCATTTCTCCCTCGAAGCCCTCGCCTCCGGCGCCTCCGCCGGAGCCGGTCGAGCCGTGGACCGTTGCTTCGGCTCGCACGCTCTACAACATCGAAGGCTGGGGAATCGGTTTCTTCGACATCAACGACGCCGGCCACGTCGTCGTTCGGCCGGACCGCGAGAAAACGGACAGAGAGCTGGATCTGTTCGAGCTGGCTAGAGATCTCGAGGAGCAGGGAGTCGGGCTGCCGCTGCTACTCCGGTTCTCCGACATCCTCCGCTCGAGAATCGAGTCGCTGAACCAGAAGTTCGCGCACGCGCGGGAGGAGTACGCGTACTCGGGTGGCTACACGACCGTGTATCCGATCAAGGTCAATCAGCAGCGCCATGTGGTCGAAGAGATCGTCGAATTCGGGAAGACGGCCGGCGTCGGGCTGGAGTGCGGCAGCAAGCCCGAGCTTCAGGCGGTGCTGGGTTTGGCCGAGCACACGGACCACTTGATTGTCTGCAACGGATACAAGGACGAGGAGTTCATGCGCCTCGCACTGATGGGTCAGAAGCTGGGTCACCAGGTCTTCATCGTGCTCGAGCAGTTGAGCGAAGTGGACGTGCTCCTCCAGGTGGCCGACGAGTTGGGGGTGAATCCGACCGCTGGAGTGCGGATCAAGCTCTACTCGGAAGGCTCTGGCAGGTGGGCCAAAAGTGGCGGAGAGAAATCGAAGTTCGGACTGAGCACCGCGCAGCTCGTGAGGCTGGTGGACAAGCTAAAGGCTCTCGGCCGCCTCGACATTCTGAAGCTCATTCACTTCCACCTCGGATCGCAGATCACCGACATCCGTTACATAAAGGCGGGACTCCAGGAGGTCGCGCGATACTACGCCGAGCTCCGCGGACTTGGCGTCGACATCACGCACGTAGATGTCGGCGGGGGCCTGGGAGTGGATTACGACGGCAGCGGCTCGACATCACAGGCAAGCGTGAACTACACGCTTCAGGAATACGCCGACGACGTGATCTACACGCTCGCCGAAGCCTGCCGCGAGCACGAGCTGCCGATGCCCCACATCATCAGCGAATCGGGCCGGGCACTGACCGCACACCATGCGCTGCTGCTGCTCAGCGTGATCGACGTCGAGTCGCAGGCGGACAACACGGTGCCGGAGCTCAACGAAGAGCACCATACGCTGCTGCACGAGATGGCGGCTGACTACGCGAGCGTTTCGAAGCGGGTGTCCAAAAAGCGCGTGCGCGAAGTCTATCACGACGCCACCTTCGACAAAGAGCGCGCGCAGGAGCTGTTCAACACCGGCGTTCTGAGCCTTCGCGACCGTGCCGTCGGAGAGCAGATTTATCTGGCGACGATCCAGGCGGTCGCGAGAATCGCGCAGAAGGATCGCGACGAGTACTCCGAGATCATCGACGATCTGGAAGCCAATCTCGTCGATCGCTACTTCTGCAACTTCTCGCTCTTCCAATCGCTGCCCGACAGCTGGGCGATCGACCAGATCTTTCCGATCATGCCGATCCACCGCCTGAACGAAGAGCCGACGCGCCGCGGCACGATTCAGGACGTGACGTGCGACTCCGACGGGAAGATCGAGAACTTCATCGGCGATCGAACGTCGAGACCGAGCCTGGAGCTGCACCCGTTCAGTGACGACGATCCCTACATGATCGGGATCTTTCTAACTGGCGCGTACCAGGAGATTCTCGGCGATCTGCACAACTTGTTCGGCGATACCAACGCGGTTCACATCCGGCTCTCGGCCACCGACGGGTACGAGGTGACCGATCTCGTGCACGGCGACACGGTGACCGAAGTCCTCGCGTACGTACAGTTCCGCGCTTCAGATCTCCTTGCGACGTTCCGCCGCAAGGTGGCGAACGCGACGAACCTGGAGCGCCAGGAGGCGAACACGTTCATCGCCGACTATGTCGCCGGGCTCGAGGGCTACACCTATCTAGAGGGTGAGGCGGCGCGCTAGGACTACAACTGTGGTGAATAGGTGCCAACAGAACTGAACCGGGTCGGAGTTGTCAGAAGCGTAGGTGCCAGGTGTCGGTTCACTACGCCCAGACTTTCCTAATCGCCGATCTGAGCGCAGGCAACTGCTTGTGCCGTCACGCCACTGAGGGAAGTCAATGCGGCTTGACCTGATGCCAGGCACCAGTGCTACTGACGCCTCCCACCCCGTTCAGTTCAGTTGACAACTGCGGTTGCAGTTGCTTCAGGCCGAGAAGCGCTTCTCGACCTCTTTCCAGCTGACAACGTTCCACCACGCATTGATGTAATCGGGCCGGCGGTTCTGGTACTTGAGGTAGTACGCGTGCTCCCAGACGTCGAGACCCATGATCGCTTTCTTTCCTTCCATCAGGGGGTTGTCCTGGTTCGGCGTGCTGATGATGGAAAGCTTGCCGCCGGTGTTGATCAGCCACGCCCAGCCCGATCCGAACCGCCCGACGCCGGCGGCGCTGAACTGCTCCCGGAATTTCGCGAAATCACCGAACGCACTCTTGATCGCCGTGCCGAGGTTGCCGCCCGGCTCTCCGCCGGCTTTCGGCGCCATGATCTGCCAGAACATGGAGTGGTTCCAATGTCCGCCGCCGTTGTTCCGAATCGGGGCGCGGACGGCTTCGGGCAGCGTATTGACGTTTCGCATGAGATCGTCCAACGATTTGCTCGCTAGCTCCGGAGCTTTTTCGATCGCCGCGTTCAGATTGTTGACGTAGGTCTGGTGGTGCTTCCCATGATGGATCTCCATCGTCTTGGCATCTATGTGGGGCTCGAGTGCGGCGAAATCGTAGGGAAGTGCTGGAAGTGTATACGCCATTGTCTTTCTCCTGTTGGTTCTCCGCTCAGCGGGCGCTGAGCGACGTACGGTCCCGATCGTGCTTCAAAGCTCTCCGCGGTCGATGGCGGGAGGACCGGCGTAGCGCTTGGCCCGCCTGGCCCTGTAGCCTCCGATGAGGCCGGGGAGTAACGAGATGAAGACCACGATCACGATGACTATCTCGATGTGTTGATCGATTCCCGGAATATAACTGCCCAGAAAATATCCAATCGCCAGCATGCTCCAGATCCAGGCGAATGCGCCCAAGATGTTGAACGTCATGAACTGTCTGAACGTCATGCAGGCGACTCCGGCGATTACCGGCGAAAACGTCCGGATCACCGGCATGAATTGGGCTAGAATGATCGTTCCGCGCCCATATTTCTCATAGAATTCGTGCGCCCGGATAGCATGCTTTTTGTTGAAGAAGAGGCTATTCTCTCGATTGAAGATCCGCGGACCTGAGGCTCGACCGATGACGTAGCCAAGGGTGTTGCCGCAGATCGCAGCGAGCGTGAGCACGGGCGCCAGAGCGTATACATTGAGGTATCCGCGCGCGGCGAGGAGGCCCGCGGTAACCAGCAGGGAGTCGCCGGGTAGAAATACACCGAACAGGAGGCCAGTCTCGGAGAAGACGATGAGCGCGAGGCCGAAGAGCCCGGCCCACTGCACAAGCTCAGGAAGATTCGAGAGATGGTTGAACAGGTCAGTGATTGCTTGCATCAATCCCGTGTTAATGAGGTAGGATGACCGAGAGACGTTCAAGTTCAACTCCACCCCATCGCAAATCAACTCCGGGAGACTGGCTGCTCGCCTTCCCGGAGCAGCGTCCTCGGGGTTTCCGCCGCTCCCCTCCCGGCAGAGCTGAACGGATCTTCAACGTCGCCTCGGTTGCAATGCTCGTCCTGTTCGCGGTTGGCTGGTCGTGGTCGATCGCGCGCGCTCGCGCGACTGGCGCTGGCGACGTGGTTACGCCCGCGACCGCGAACATCGCGACTGCTCTCACCGAGGGCTCTGCACCGTCCGTAGCCTATTTGACTGATGCTGCCCTAACTGCTCTTGCTACGCCCGCCCGCGGTGAGAGCGGCAAGCTCCGCGTGCGAATCCAGCAGCCCGGCACACCGATCACGCCTATTCTCGCGGACACCCTGCCCGCCGGAGCTGTCACGACATTCTCGTATGGAGCGTCCGCTGAGTCGACGTCGAAGGCCGTCGCACCGGCGCGGCCAGGAATCTGGAACCTCGCCCTCAAGGTGGGGAATGCGATCAAGCCACTCGCGGATTTCAGCGTCATCACGCTTCGCCCCGCAGCCGAGAAGAGGTCGGGCCGGCTCGGACTCTACTACATAGGAAACTGGCCGGCCGCCAGAAAAGGCAGACCGGGCGTCAACTACGATCCGCCGGGCGGATTCATCGAAGTGACGCCGCAGAATCAGAACACCCAGCTGTCCGATCACTTCAAGCTCAAGGATTTTCTTCCGCACGACCAGCAGGGTATCTGGCCGAAGTACATCGTCGTCGACATGAAGATGATCGACAAGGACGAGTTGGTTTTGCAGGATCTGAAGGAGCACGGCATCAATCCCAATGGAGTTCGTGTCCTGAGCGGATTCAGGACGCCGCAGTACAACGCGGGCGGCGGCGATCCCCGGGGACGTGCCGCTTTGAGCCGCCATATGTACGGCGACGCCAACGACATCTTCATCGACAATGACGGCAACGGGCAGATGGACGACCTGAATCATGACGGGCGCGTGAATATTGCAGATGCCAAAGTCATCCAGGATGCCGTAAACCGCGTCGAGCGGGCACACCCTTCGCTGATAGGAGGGTGCGGCATATATTCTGGCACGTCAGCGCACGGGCCGTTCACCCATATAGACACGCGAGGCTACCCCGCTCGCTGGATAGGAACAGGAGATAGCTAATGGACAAGGCAACTACCGGTAGCCCCGCGAACCCAGCCGAAGATCACAGACACCCCCCAGCCAACCCGAAGCGGGACCCGGCGATGCCCGTGCGATTGGCCGATCTCGAGCCTTACGTGGGACTCGGGTACCTGTCGAAGCTGTTCAAGCTGATGGCGATCATTCTGCTGCTGCTCCTGGTATCGGAGATCATCACCGGACTCGTCACTCAGGGCACCACCTCGATTCCGACGCTGCTCGGCGAGATGAGCCGCCTTGTAGTGCTCGCGGGCTTGCTCTGGGGAAGCGGAGATCTCGCGCTGCTCCTGATCGACATGGGGCACGATGTAAGGGCGACCAGGATTTTGCTCGGCAGGCAGGCGCTGCACCAGACAGGATCAACAGGAATCACTCCTCCCTCCGGGACTCCGCGCGTCGAGGGAGGCAGCTTTACGGAGCGTGGCCCCCGCTAGTCTTTTTACGATCGGGCACTCCACTCGATCGCTCGAGGAGTTTCTTGGGCTGCTGAAGAGAGAAGGCGCGACACATCTGGTCGATGTTCGCGCCTTTCCCACATCGGCTAGATACCCGCACTTTTCGCGACCGGACTTCGAGCGGTCGCTGATCGATGCCGGCTTGAGGTACTCTCACCTGCCTTCGCTGGGCGGTCGGCGCCGCGGACGGCGCGATTCGCACAACACTCTTTGGAAAAACGCGAGCTTCCGGGCCTACGCGGACTACATGGAAACGCGCGAATTCAGAGAGGCGCTCGAAGATCTGCTGAAGCTGGTAAGACTAGAGCCCACGGCGATCATGTGCGCCGAAGCGGTTCCGTGGCGCTGTCACCGCTTGCTGATCTCCGACGCCGCCGTCGCTGCTCATTGTCCGGTTCTGCACATACTCGACGCCGGTACGGAGCCGCATCGTCTGACTTCTTTCGGACGCATTGATGCGGGGCGAGTCCGCTACGATGCCGCGCCGCAAAACGAACTCTTCGAACCGGGGCCGCTCTAGAAGCTCAGGCATGCTCGTTGCCTATGTTGCGCGTAGCGTTACTCACTCTTGCGAGGATGCCATCAATGCTTTGGACCATCGCGGTAATTCTGTTCGTCCTTTGGATTCTGGGGTTCCTGGCTTTCCACGTCGCTAGCCCGCTAATCCATCTGCTGCTCGTAGTGGCCGTGATCGTGATCGTCTATCGTCTCGTCACCGGCCGGCCCGTCGTCTAGCGGCTCCGGCAATCCCGCCAGGGTGAGTCAGTTGCCCCGGCGCAATGCTGTCCTCCATTATCCGTGATGACGCGGAAGTGGAGGGCAGCATTTTGCATCTGGTTACATGACTAGGACGGCTGACCGCCGCAGCGAGAACCCTGCTCCCGTCGTGGACTCGGTTCTCTCCGCCGTGCGCGTAGTTCTGTACGAGCCCCAGGATCCGGTCAACATCGCGGCGACCATTCGCGCGATGAAGAACATGGGGTGCCGGAACCTCTACCTCGTCCGTTCTGTCGCATACGATCCGTGGCGTCTGGAGGGAATTGCCCACGACACGGGCGACATCATCGAAACCATCAGGAACTGCGACACCATCGAGGAAGCGCTGGACGGCTGCGTTCGCGTGGCGGGCTTCACGGCGCGTCGACGAGCGGCCAAGCGCGATCTGACAACGCCGCGCGCCGCAAGTATCGATCTCCTCGACTTTGCGCGCTCTGGCCCGGTCGCACTTCTCTTCGGCAGGGAAGACAAGGGCCTTCCCAACGACATCCTCGATCGCGCCCACGTAGTCGTGACGATACCTACGACCGGACACGCGTCGCTGAATCTCGCTCAGGCGGTGTTGATCTCCCTCTACGAGTTGCACCTCTCCGCCGCGGACGCGACGCGCACGCTCGCGCCGCCGAGGAAGGATGCGCCACCCGCGACCGTAGAGGAGTACGAACAACTGTTCGCCGATGCGGAGCGAAGCCTCTACGCCACCGATTTCTTCAAGACGCGCTTCCACGAGCACATCATGCGAAGCGTTCGCACGCTCTTCTATCGCGCCGCGCCCGACTCGCGTGAGATCGCGCTTCTGCGCGCGATTTTCATCGAAGTCGTCCGAACTATCGAGCGCATCACCAAGGGTAAGGCCGGATGATTGCAGCGGTGAGAACACATCTTGCGCCGCACCGCTAGTCCGGACATTTTTCCGCCTGTCGATCGCTTGTGAAATTCTTCACAAAGCCGATTGATTAACTCGCCTTTACACGAATAATCGCGGATGAACTTGCGAAGCAGATGGCTAGCCGTGCCGGGATTCACGTGCATCGCGGCACTCGCCACCATGCTCTCTGCATACAGCGGCGCTTCTTCAGAGGAAGGCAGGAGTCCGGTTCAACCGGTCGCCTTCCGCCACACGATTCATGTGGACACGCTGAAGATGAACTGCCTCTACTGCCATTTCTCGGCGAACAAATCCTTCGATCCGGGACTCCCCGCCGTCGGCACGTGCATGGGATGTCATACGGTCGTCGCGACGGGCAAGCCGGAGATACAAAAGCTCGCAGCGTACTGGAACAAGAAAGAGCCGGTGCCGTGGGTGCGCATCCACAAGCTTCCCGAGTACGTCCACTTCCCACACATGCGTCACGTGAACGCGGGTGTCACGTGTCAGACGTGTCACGGGCAGATCCAGAACATGAAGCAGGTTTACCAGGCTTCCTCGCTCAACATGGGCTGGTGCATCAACTGTCACATCGGACAGTCGAACCCACCCTTCCGCGCTCGGTACGATTGCGCGTCGTGTCACTACTAGCCCAATGAGCACCGACTTAGAGAAGGCAGCCTCCGCTCCCGCCGCCGTAAAGCGGCGCGACTTCCTCAAGGTCCTGGGCGTGGGAACAGCCGCGACGACGATGCTCGGCTGCACGTCGGAAAAAGTCGAGAAGCTGATTCCGTATCTCGTCTCGCCCGACCAGACTGTTCCCGGCGTCTCGACGTATTACGCGACGACGTGCCGCGAGTGCTCTGTCGCGTGTGGCGTGATCGCCGAGACGCGCGACGGACGCACGATCAAACTCGAAGGGAATCCCGATCATCCGGTGAATCGCGGGGCGCTGTGCGCGCGTGGACAGTCCGCGCTTCAGGGACTCTACAACCCGGATCGGTATCGCGGTCCGATGGTTCGCCGCAACGGGCAGTTGCAGCCTGTCAGCTGGGACGAAGCGCTCCAGCTCTTCGTGCTGAAGATCAACGAGACCCGAAGCCGCGGCGGTGCCGCGAACGCCGTGTTCATCAATCAACACGAGTCGGGAAGCTTCCCGGGCTTTCTTGATGGGTGGCTCGCCGGCTTCGGATTGCCGGCGCATCTCAGCTACGATGCCGGCGCCGATCACGCCGCGATCGCTGCCAACAGACAGAGCTTCGGCGTCGCGTTGCCGAAGCTCGACTTCCGTGCCGCGCGGCTCGTCGTTTCGATCGGTGCGGACTTTCTGGATGGATGGGGCGCTACGGTGCCGCAGCAGCTCGATTTCGCCGACGCGCGCGCTGATCACGAGAATGCTCCACGTCTCATCTACGTTGGCCCGCGGCGCTCACTCACGGGTCTCAACGCGGACCAGTGGATCGACTGCAAACCAGGCAGCGAGATGTCAATCGTGCGCATGCTTGCCGGACAGCTGCCAGTCGAGGCGGTTGCGCAGGCAACCGGCGTCAGTGCGTCCGTCCTCGATGCATTCGGCCGCGAGTTCGCTGCGACGAAGCCGAGCATGGTGTTGGCCGGTGGCGGGGGAACGGACGGTCTCGAGGTTGCGTTGGCGGCGAATCAACTCAACCAGTCGCAGGGGAACGTCGGCGTAACGATCAAGCCGAACGAGGGCTACCTCGGATTCGACCGTATGGCGTCGCCGGCGGAATTGCGCGCTCTCGCGGAGCGAATGACATCGGGCACCGTATCGCTGTTGATGGTTCGTGGAGCAAACCCCGCTTTCACCCTTCCGAAGTCGGTAGGCTTTGCCGCTGCGATGGCAAAGGTTCCGTTCAAGGTCAGCTTCTCCAGCTATCCAGATGAAACGTCCGAGCTCGCCGACCTGATACTCCCCGATCATCATCCGCTCGAGCAGTGGGGCGACGCGGAACCGGTTCGTGGGACGATCTCGCTGCAGCAACCGACGATGGATCCGGTTTTCGACACGCGTGCGACGTCGGATGTGTTGATCGCGGTTGCGAAGAAGGATACGGGCAACGCCGCGCGATATCCCATGAACGAGTACCGGAGCTGGCTGATTGCCCGCTTCCCGGGCGGCGCTGCCGGTCTGACGACGGCTCTCCCGCGGGGGATTGCAGCGGGATCGCTCGGAGAGTCGACGACTGCGCGGGCAGTGCCGGCGCAGCGCGCCGCGGCGCCGATTGAGCAATCGAGCGGCAACATGTATCTGGTGGTGTACTCGCACCCGATGCTCGGCGATGGGCGCGGCGCCAACAAGCCGTGGCTCCAGGAGATCCCGGATCCGGTAACGAAGATCTGCTGGCAGACCGTTGCGGAGATGAATCCGGCGACCGCGGAAAAGATGGGATTGGCGAACGGAGATCACGTCACGATTCAGACGGCAGCCGGAACTCTGACGCTGCCCGTGCTTCGGTATCCCGGCATTCAGCGCGACACCGTCGCAATTGCGACTGGCCGCGGACATACCCACTCCGGCCGCTACGCGAAGTCAGGACTCAATCCGCTCGAGATTCTTCCCGCGGCCGAAGACCGCGCCGGTGGATTCGCGTTCGTGTCGACCAAGGCGAACGTTTCCAAGGCGGGTGGATACGACCACATTGTCACGACTGAAGGTTCGGCTCGCCAGCATGGGCGGGGAATCGGACAGGCGATAGCGATCGCAGATCTCAGGGCGGGTAGGCCGGGGCACGACACGGGAATGGCGCATGCGACTGAGATTGCGCAGAACGGCGGCCCGGAAGCGCCCAAGGGCTCGCATCCGGAAGGCGGAGCGGCGCACGGAGAGGAAATGCCCGGCGACGCCCCGCACGCATTTCTTCCTGGGCTGCGAGCTCCGGTCGCAAACGATGCCGAGGGCGAGCAGGGAGACCCACTGTCGAACGACAAGGGCATGTACGATCCGAACCATTGGAGCGGCATGGCCAAGCGGCGGTGGGCGATGACGGTCGATCTCGCACGGTGCACTGGATGCGCGGCGTGCGTGAGCGCGTGCTACGCGGAGAACAACATCCCGACGGTGGGCGCGGACTGGCAGGTTGGTAAGGTCTTGCCCGATCGCACCGGATTCGGAGCGAACATCCTTCGCAGTCGGGAGATGGCGTGGATCCGCATCGAGCGGTACTTCGAGGGCGGTGAAGACGGCGGAGCGGATTTCGACACGCGGTTCGTGCCGATGATGTGTCAGCACTGCGGCAATGCGCCCTGCGAGCCGGTGTGCCCAGTGTACGCGACGTATCACGCTCCCGACGGGCTGAACGTGCAGGTGTACAATCGCTGCGTCGGCACCCGTTACTGCTCGAACAACTGTCCGTACAAGGTCCGCTACTTCAACTGGTTCGGCTACGGCGAGCCGGCGAGACCGCAGTACGCGTTCCCGGAGCCGCTCAACTGGCAGCTGAATCCCGACGTCACCGTGCGCGGAAAGGGCGTGATGGAGAAATGCTCATTCTGCGTGCAGCGAATCCGCGAAGCGGAAAATCGCGCGGCGGCGGAGAAGCGCCCGCTCAAACCCGATGAGTTCACGACGGCGTGCGCCGCGGGTTGCCCATCGCGGGCGATTACGTTTGGCGACGCGGCTGACGAGAACTGGACAGTCACTCAGCTCGCCAAGGATTCCCGAGCTTACCACGTGTTCGAGGAGCTCAACACCTACACGGCGGTCGTCTACCTGAAGAAGATCACTCATCCGTCACCGGCAGCAGTGGGGGGCGCATAGAGATGGCTAGTCTCGCCAAGCCAGTACCCGTCCGCGACGAGCCGCGCCGTCCCAACATCGCCTCGGCTGACATGCAGCTGCCGGCGGTAAAGGATTTCGAGCAGGTCGACAGGGAAATCGTCGGGACCCTGCACCCGACCGTCGCATGGTTCATGGGTCTGGGCGTCGCCGTGTTCTTCCTGCTGGTCGGCATCGCGACGTGGATGTACCAGATTTACAGTGGGCTTGGCGTCGCCGGTTACAATCCGCCGGTGATGTGGGGCGTGTACATCATCACCTTCGTCTTCTGGATCGGTATCGGACACGCCGGCACACTCATCTCGGCGATCCTCTACCTCTTTCGGGCCGGCTTCCGCACGACGATTTATCGGTGCGCCGAAGCGATGACGGTGTTCGCGGTCATGACGGCTGGATTGTTCCCGATTCTCCACCTTGGGCGGCCGTGGAAATTCTTCTGGCTTATCCCTTATCCGAACTGGCGCTACATCTGGCCGCAGTTCAAGAGCCCACTGGTGTGGGACGTGTTCGCAATTCTCACGTACTTCACGATCTCGAGCACCTTCCTCTTTATCGGACTGATTCCCGACATCGCCGTGCTGCGCGACCGGGAGAACATCAGCCCGATCAGGAAGCGGATTTTCTCGGTGCTCTCGCTCGGTTGGCGCAACACCGACAACGAATGGCGGCACTTCGCGCGCGCGTACTTGTTCCTCGCCGCGTTCTCGACGCCGCTCGTACTGTCGGTGCACTCGGTGGTGTCCTTCGACTTCGCGATGGCGCTCACACCTGGCTGGCACACGACGATTTTCCCGCCCTACTTCGTTGCCGGCGCGATCTTCTCCGGAATGGGGATGGTCTTCACGATCATCATTCCTCTCCGCAAGTGGTTTGGGCTCAAGCACTACGTGACGATCAATCACCTCGACGCCGCCGCCAAGCTGTGCTTGTTCACGTCGCTCGTTGTCGGCTGCGCCTACATGACCGAATGGTTCGTCGCGTGGTTCAGCGGTAACGAGGTGGAGCAGAGCTTCTTCGCGAATCGCATTTGGGGACAGTGGTGGTGGTCGTCCGCCATTCTCTACACCTGCAACATGATCCTGCCGCTGACGCTGTTCTCGCAGAAGCTTCGGCGCAGCCCCACGTGGCTCTTCATCCTGTCGTTCACGGTCAACATCGGAATGTGGTTCGAGCGGTTCGTGATCGTCGTGCCGTCGCTGTCGCATGAGTTCGAGCCGTGGCAGTGGACGAGCTACCGCCCGACCTGGGTGGACTACGGGATCCTGCTCGGAAGCTTCGGCTGGTTCTCGATGTGGTTCCTGCTGTTCATCAAACAGCTGCCGGTGATCGCGATCGCCGAAGTGAAGGAGATACTTCCGCCCAAGCTTCGGAAGCCGCATCCGCACGGAATCGATTCAACCGGAAGACACTTCGAGTACGAGGCTGACACGCCGGGAGAGTACGCGTAATGCAAGGCGTCCTGGGCGCATTCCACGAGCTCGATGCGGCAGTGGGCGCGATCGAAGCACTTAAGAAGGACGGGCTCGGCGAGATTCGCGTCTTCACGCCGACGCCGCGTCACGAGCTGGAGGAGGCGATCGCGGTGGGGCGTCCAAGCCCGGTGCGACGGTTCACGCTGATCGGCGGATTGTTGGGCGTGACGTTCGGTTATTGGATTGCGATCTGGGTATCGGACTATTGGCCGCTGGTGGTCGGTGGGAAGCCGATCGCTTCATGGGTGCCGTACACGGTGTTCGGCTTCGAGATGATGGTGCTGATTGGAGGCCTCTCGACCGTCGTTGGACTTCTCATCAACGCGCGCGTTCCTCGTCTCACGATGATGGTCGGCTACGATCCTCGCTTCAGTCATGGCGATTACGGAGTATGGGTCGAGTGTCCCCCGGAGAAAGCCAAGACGGCTGAAACGCTGTTGCGTGAGCACGGCGCGGTGGAGGTGCGGCGTGAGCGCTAGAACCCGCACGATCGTTCTCGGAATTCCGCTTTTTCTGCTCACCGCATGCGAGTGGTTCACCGATTTCAAGCGACAGCCATCGCTCTGGACGTGGGAGGCAGTCAAGGACACCCTCACTCCGTCGCGCGGCAATCCGCAGATGTCGGTTCCAACGACGGGGACCGCAGTAGCCGGTTACCAGGTCTCCTACGGGGCGCTGCCGGCGACGATCGATTCGATGGCGGGATTACGGAATCCAACGCCAGCGAGTGATTCGTCTCTCGCGAACGGCCGCAAATATTTCCAGATCAATTGCGCGGTGTGTCACGGCGATCGCGCGGCGGGAGATGGTCCAGCCACCAAGTATGGAATGCCCGGAATCAACCTGACGACTGACATGACCAAGGCCCGGACCGACGGATACATCTTCGGAATGATCCGCAACGGCCGCGGGCTGATGCCGCCTTACAACCGCATCGAGGAGCTGGATCGTTGGGATGTCGTGAACTATCTGCGCGCTTTGCAGGGAGTGAGCGGCAAGACGGTAGCTGTCGGTCCGCTCGCGGCGCCGGGAGTTACGGGGGATAAGGTGCCGGGTCCGACACGCATGGGACCCAATGTGCCCGCGCCGTTCTTCCACCCACACAATGCCTTGTTACCCACGAAGGCCGACACCACCACGAAGACCGATTCGACGACAAAGGTAGATACGACCGGCAGGAGTCCGATCCGATGAGCGGACACGACGCGCACGCTCTGACAAGAGAAGAAGTTCTTACGGGAATCGATCGACCCTCGTCCCCGTTCCTGAAGACGATCTCGATTGTGCTGGCCGCGGTCGGACTCGTCGTTTTCATCATCGGGCTGTTCCTGAATCCCGATCGCGTGTGGCAAGCGCTGCTCGTCAGCTGGCTCTACTTCACATCAGTGTCGTCGGCCGGAGTGATGTTCGTCGCGGTGCAGCGCATCACCACGGCGCGCTGGTCGCGGCCGATCATCCGCTTCCTCGAGGGGTACGTCGCCTTCCT
>CAJDUK010000044.1_pt1 | contig 25588 bp, 23 predicted proteins | sample 7390591 | NCBI WGS metagenome assembly CAJDUK01 (sample SAMEA7055672, study PRJEB34461) | soil metagenome | biome: terrestrial ecosystem; feature: Peninsula; material: soil | place: Antarctica | collected 2016
TGGCGCAGTTCGAGCTACGCCACTCTCAGCTCATCGATCTCCCGCGGGCACTCCACGCATCATCTTTCCGACCGGGAACACCAGCAGGCCGCAAACCACTGCCGCGATGAAGAGGAAGATCGACGTCTGCTGGAAGAGCGCCGGCATGTCCTGAAGCTTCTCCGGATCGACGCGACCGCCGACGAGACCAGCGATCAGGTTTCCCAACGCCGCCGCCATGAACCAGACGCCCATCATCTGACCCTTGAACTTGAAGGGGGCGAGCTTGGTCATCGAGCTGAGCCCGACTGGACTGAGCGACAGCTCTCCAACCGTCTGGAACAGGTAGCTCAGCACGAGCCACCATGGTGACACGCGAACCGCGCCGCCGCCCCTGATCACGATGTTCGCGGCGAAGACCATCACGACAAATCCGACTCCGGCGAAAAACAATCCCCAGGCGAACTTCGCGACGCTCGATCCGCCGCCCCTGATCACGATGTTCGCGGCGAAGACCATCACGACAAATCCGACTCCGGCGAAAAACAATCCCCAGGCGAACTTCGCGACGCTCGATGGATCCTTTCCTCGTCTGCCCAACGCGATCCAGATACCAGCAAAGACGGGCGCGAGTGCAATCACGAATACCGAGTTCGCGGCTTGGAGCCAGAGGGTAGGCATTTCCCAGCCGAACACGACTCTGTCGGTGTAATCGCGAGCGAAAAGATTGAGCGACGTGGGCGCCTGCTCGAACGCCGACCAGAAGATCGCGGCGAAAATGAAGAGGAGGATGATGATGACGACGCGCTTCTTCTCTTCGGTGGTCAGTCCGCCGCCGACGAACAGGTAGATGAAGTACACCAGCGCCGATCCGACGATGACTAGCGTCATCTTCTGGGCGAGGGAGACGGGATTGACGTGGATAACTCCAGCCATCGTCAGCACCACGAGGAGAGCTATCACAGCGACTCCGATCATCGCGGTCAACTTGACCCTGCGGTGCTCGGCGGGATCGGTCGACCCTGGAATCATGCCGATGTCGCCAAGCGTTTTGTCAGCGCGAAGCCGATAGGTAATCAGACCGATCACCATTCCCACTCCCGCCGCGCCAAAGCCGAGATGCCAACCCACGCGCTCACCCAGGTATCCCGTGACGAGCGGAGCGACTAGGGCTCCGATGTTGATTCCCATGTAGAAAATCGAGAAGCCCGCATCGCGCTGCGCGCCGCCCTTGGGGTACAGCTCTCCGACGATCGCCGAGATGTTCGGCTTTAGCAATCCCGTTCCCATCACGATGAGGACCAGGCCGATGAAGAATGCGGAATGCGCGAACACAATCGACAGAGCGATCGACAGGTGTCCCAGCGCGATGAGAATTCCACCGTACCAGATCGCGCGCCTCAACCCGAGAAGTCTGTCGGCGATCCAGCCGCCAGGCAGCGACGCGAGGTAGACGCACGCGGCGTAGATGCCGACAATCGACGATGCGGTCGTTCTGTCGAAGCCGAATCCGCCCTGTGCCAGCGCGGCGGTCATGAACAGAACGAGCAGCGGCCGGATCCCGTAGTACGAGAACCGCTCCCACATCTCCGTGAAGAAGAGAGTGGAGAGTCCTACCGGGTGTCCGAAGAAAGTGCGCGTGCTCGCGCCGCGTCCTACTCCCGGCGGAGGCTCGTCGTGAGTGACGGTACCTGCACTGGGCTGCTTGAAAACGTCTCTCGAGTCTCTGGCCATTTGTCGGAAGAGTGAGGGTCGCTACGCGTGGACCGCCGCGAGCGGAAGATACCGCTCGGGCGGGTGTACGCCACCAGCCTGCTTCTGTTCCTCCCACGTGATCACCGTGGGTGTTTGCTTGATGCATGCCACGAGATGTCCGGGCGCCTTCTCCTCCAGCGGAGGAACGATCTTCGCGCAGGCCGCGTCCTTGGCGGGATGATGGCAGCGCGGGTGAAAGACGCACCCCGACGGCGGGTTCGCAGGGGAGGGGACGTCGCCCTGCAAAATGATCCGCTCCTTGCGCGCGTGCGGGTCGGCGACCGGCACCGCCGAGAGGAGCGCCTGGGTGTACGGCATCAGCGGCTCGCGATAGAGATCATCGGCAGTCGCCAGCTCGACGACCTTGCCCAGGTACATGACGGCGACGCGATCAGCGATGTGCTCGACCACGGAGAGGTCATGGGCGATGAACATGTAGGTGAGATCGCGATCGCGCTGTAGATCACCGAGCAGGTTTATCACCTGCGCCTGGACCGATACGTCGAGAGCCGACACCGGTTCATCACAGACGATGAACTTGGGCTCGACGGAGAGAGCGCGCGCGATCCCGATGCGCTGGCGTTGGCCGCCCGAAAACTCGTGCGGATATCGGTTCGCGTACTCGGGACGAAGTCCGACTTCCTGGAGCAGCTGTCTCACCCGCGCGTCCGCCGCGGCTCCTTCGGCCAGCTTGTGGATCGTCAGCCCTTCGCGAATGATCGCGCCCACCGTCATTCGCGGATTGAGCGACGAGACCGGGTCCTGAAAGATGATTTGCATCTCCCGTCGAAGCGCGCGCAGCTCGGAGGTGCCCATCGACCTTACGTCGCGCCCTTCGAATTTGATCTCGCCTGATGTCGGCTCGATCAGTCGTAGAATCGCCCGCCCCGTCGTGGTCTTGCCGCAGCCGGATTCGCCCACGACGCCCAGGGTTTCGCCGCGCGCGACGTCGAAAGACACATCGTTCACGGCTTTCACCGCGCCCACCTGCCGCGCGAGAACGCCCTTCTTGATCGGGAATTCCTTCTTGAGATTTCTGACCGAGAGAAGTGGCTGCGCGTCGTTCATGCTGCTGCCACTCCTTCCTCGACGACCAATGGCGGGTGCGGGTGATTCCGGCGCTCGGGCTCGATCGCCAAATGGCAGCGGGAGACGTGATCAACCCCAACCTGATAAAGCGGCGGGTGCTCGGCTTCGCAGAGCTCCCATGAATACGGACACCGGTCGCGGAAGCGGCACCCTTTCGGCCAATCGGTCGGGGCAGGCACAGTCCCAGGAATGACGTTGAGGCGTTCCTGGTCGTGGCCGATGTGGGGCATCGAGTGCATCAGCCCTTCGGTATAGGGATGGTGCGGCTTGGCGAAGAGCTCGTCGACATCGGCCTGCTCCACGATTTCCCCGGCGTACATCACGATAACGCGCGAAGTCGTCTCAGCGATCACGCCGAGGTCGTGGGTGATCATGAGAATCGAAGTTCCGATCTTCTTCTGCAGCTCGACAAGAAGATCGAGGATCTGCGCCTGGATCGTGACGTCGAGCGCGGTCGTGGGTTCGTCGGCGATGACGAGCGCGGGCTTCATCATGAGCGCCATCGCTATCAACACGCGCTGGCGCATTCCACCCGACAACTGGTGCGGGTACTGCCTCGCCCGCGACTCGGCGTCGGGAATGCCGGTCAAGGCGAGCATCTCGACCGCGCGCGCCCACGCGGCCTTCCTGCTCATTCCGGCGTGCACGCGCGCGACTTCGGCGACCTGGTCGCCCACCGTGAATACCGGATTGAGCGCCGACATCGGTTCCTGAAAGATCATCGAGATACGATTGCCTCGGATGTCGCGAATCTCTTCGTCCCCGAGCGTGACGAGATCTTTGCCCTCGAACTCGATGCGGCTGCCGGGTTCGATGCGCCCAGGCGGCTGAATGAGTCTCAGGATCGACAGAGCGGTCACGGATTTCCCGCAGCCGGACTCTCCGACGATCCCGACAGTCTCGCCGGCGCCGATGTCGAAAGAAATGCCATCGACAGCTCGCGCGACCCCGCTCTCCGTGTAAAACGAGGTGTGCAGGTCGCGGATCGATAATAGGGGAGGCGTCATGACTTCAGGAGCGCCGCTCGTACGAGTCGCGGAGTGCTTCGCCCAGGATGTTCAGCGTCATCACCGTGAAGACCATGAAGAGACCGGGAAAGAGTGACATCCACCACAACGTTGCAATCTGGTCGGCGCCATCCTGAATGATATTTCCCCAACTGGCCTGCGGTTGCGGAACGCCGATGCCCAGGTACGAGAGTCCGGCTTCGAGGACGATAACGTGGGCGACGCCCAGTGTTGCCGCAACGACGATCGGAGAGACCAGATTCGGAAGCAGGTGCCTCACCAGAATCCGTCGCCGGCTGGCGCCGAGTGCCCGCGCCGCGGTGACAAATTCGGCGTGCTTCAACGCAAGAACCTGACCTCTGACGATGCGACTGAGCCCGAACCACCCCGTGAACCCCAGAAACAACACAAGAGCGCCGATCGACAGTCGCGGCCACGCCACCAGCACTCCGATGAGAAGCAAAAGGCGCGGAATAGAGAGCAGCGCATCGAGCACGCGCATCATGAAAGCGTCGAGCAGTCCGCCCGCGTACCCGGCGATCGCACCGTAAGCGACACCCAGCGTCAAGCTCACGAGAGTCGCGAGAACACCAATGAGCAGCGATAGACGGGCTCCATAAATCACGCGACTCAGTACGTCGCGGCTATACGGGTCGGTGCCGAATGGATGCGCGAGCGAGGGCGGTAGATCCTTGAGTGCGACAATGTCCGGCTGCGCCGATGGATTGTAAGGCGCGATGAGCGGAGCCAGGGCGCCGACGAGTACGATGATTCCGAGCACGACGAGAGCAATGCGCGACGATCGCCCGCGCAGGATTCTGCGCAAGCCGAGCGCGAGCGGCGACTCGCGCGGGCGCGGCGAGCTAATTGGCTCGAAGTCTTGGGTCTGCCCAAGCATAGAGCAAATCGGCGAGAATGCTTCCGAAGGTGACCATGATGCTGCCGATGATCACTCCCCCGATGACGAGGGGATAGTCGCGCGTGCCGATGGCGTTGACGACCGCCAATCCCATCCCGGGCCAGGCGAAGATTTTCTCGATGAAGAACGCGCCAGTGAGCAGCGCGGGAAAGGAGAGCCCGACCAGACTGATGATCGGGAGGAGTGCGTTGCGCAGCGCGTGGCGCCTGAGAATCTCGCGCTCCGTCAGTCCTTTCAGACGCGCGGTCCGAATGTAGTCGGCGGGAAGAACATCGAGCAGCGCTGCCCGTTGATATCGCGCCACGCCCGGGGCGGCCAATATCGTGAGCGTCATCGCGGGGAGAATCAGGTGGCGGAGTCTGTCGACAATTCGGCCGCCAAGCCCCATGTAGTCGTGCATCACGGGATCGACGGCACCCCCGACCGGGAAGAGCGGCAGCCAGTACGTGAACGCGAGCAGGGCGAGGATTGCCAGCCAGAAATCGGGCATCGAAAAAAAGAACAGCGAGATCCCGCTGAGCGCGTGGTCAGTCGCGGAGCCGCGTCTTGCGACCTGAATCAGGGCGATGAGAATGCCGAGCGCGAAGCTCCCCACCAGTGCGATCGTCATCAGGACCAGTGTATTGGGCAGGGCTCTGGCGAGGACTTCGCGCACCGGCTGGTCGTGGGAGAAGGACCACCCCAGCTGACCGTGAGCGAGCTGACCCACGTACCTGACGAACTGCTCCGGCAGCGGACGATCGAGCCCGTACTGAGCGCGCAGAGTCGCGCGCACACGCTCGCTGACGTTCGGGTTGTCCATTACCGCGCTGAACGGATCTCCCGGGGCGAGGTGAATGAGAGCGAACGTGATCGTCGCGACGATGGCGACGATCACCGCCGCCTGCCCCAGTCGTCGCGCCAGGTAGCGAAGCACCCGCTACTGGGTTTTCTTGACGGCCGAGTCCGCTGGAGAAGCCGTGGTCCCAGCGGGGAGGTTGTCGCGCGGGATACGCTTGTCGGCGGGAATCCACCAGTCCGGGATATGCGCCCACCACGCGTCCGATCTGAGTGGCGCGAGCCGAAGGCGCGAATGATATCCAACCGTCGGTATCGGCTCCGCCAGCCAGATGGCCGGTGCATCCTGAATGATCGTCTCGTAGGCCTTCGAGAAATACGCCTTTCCTTTCGATGGATCGAACGATGCGAGGGCGCTGTCTACGTAGGCATCAAACACCGCGTTCTCGTAAGAGCTGTAGTTCGTGCCGCTCGATGCGCGCGATCCGGCCGTTCCCCAGGAGCCACGAACACTTCCCGGACTCGGCGGCGTATTCCACCAGCCGATCGCCGCGTCGAAGGCGCGCTTTCTCTCCCGCTCGATCAGGACGGGAAAATCGAGTTGCTCGATGTCCACCTTGACACCGGCCTGGCGCAGCTGCTCCTGGAGGAGCACGGCCAGCTGAACGCGCACCTTGCTCGTGCCAGTAACAAGTAACGAGAACCGCAGTGGACGCCCGTTGCGCTCGCGGATCCCGCCGCCGTTTGCGTCGCGCCAGCCGAGCGAGTCGAGAAGCTGACGCGCGCGGGAGAGATCGAATGGAATCTGGGAGAGGTTGGGATCGGTGGTTGGGTACGCGCGCACAGTTGGTCCGAGCGCGGGAAGAGCGAGCGAGTCGAAGGCGTTGCGCACCAAGGTGGCGCGGTCGGTCGCCATCGTCAAAGCGCGCCGGAGCTCGCGATTTCCGAAGATCGGATGCGGCCGGGCGTGATTGCCGGGATCGCGGAGATTGAATTGCGCAAAGTTATAGCCGAGTCCCCGATATTGTTTCGTTCGCAGCTCCGGGTGCTTGGCAACCTCGGCGAGATTCTCTGGTCGCAGCTGTTCGAAGAAATCTGCCTCGCCGGAAAGAAATCTCGTCACCGCGGTGTTGAAGTCGGGCGCGATGGTCCAGATCACGCGGCTGAGTTTGGGCGAGCCGCGATAGTTTCCGGTGTCGGCGACGACCTCGACCGCGGCCTTTGGTATCCAGCGCAGGAATCGGTATTGTCCGGATCCGATTGGATGCTTCGCCGGCTCGGAGCCACGCCAGGCCGATGGTGCGATTCCCTGCCAGACGTGCTCCGGCATGATTGGCATCTGGTACGTGGCGTCATAGAACTGCTGCGGCGTGCGTGAATGGAACCAGAAGACTGCGGTCGCTGAATCGGGCGTTGTCACCGAATCGATGTTTGCCACGAGCCCCTTCGTGCCGGAGCCAAGCGTCGAATCGGTGGTGCTCTGGAAGGTGAAACGCACGTCGTTCGAGCGGACCGGCTTGCCGTCGTGCCACTTCGCTCGCGAATTGATGTGGAATGCGATGCTGAGCGAGTCCGGACTCCACTTCCAGCTATCCGATAGCCGCGGAGTGAAGCCGCCGTCGTTCAGGACGTTGAGGGAGTCGCCGATGTCGGCGAGCCGGTCGTATACGAGGTCCACAACCTCCGCCGCCTGAACGCTCGAGAGAAGAGGTGGCACAAGGATGTCAGGATCGCCGCCAATCGAATTGACGAGAGTGCCGCCTGTGCTTTTGGCTGACGGGGATTCGGTCCCCACGCACGCGCACAGGAAAAGCATGCATAAGACGCGAGTTCGTTTCATCGGCGCCATGTCCAGCCCTCGTCGAGAAAATGTGGAATGTGGTTCACGGTCTCCCCGCGAATCTCGGCTTCGGCCAGCTCGGTTGCATCGTCGTCCTCTAGTGATCGAACCGCATCGCATCGAACATAGCGCTCGCGACCTCGGCGGCGTCGGGAGAGCGGCCCAGCAATGCATGAAGCGTTGCCGGCCGCGGGATCGACTCGCTTCCGGAGCCGGCGCCTGCCGCCGAGAACGACGGGAGCGCCGACTGATCATCTTCGACGAGGATGGAGCCGTGTTGCAACAGCGCACCCTCGTCTCGCCATTGTGCGCTGCCGACGAGCTTGCTTCCCCGAGCCACCAATTCTCCTTCCCCGGGAGTCTCGAAGCACGGGCGCATGCTCGGCACGGCAGCTCGTTCGCTTGGCGACGCGAGTTCCACTCCGACACCGAGCCGGCCGAGTCCGTCGAGGAGGATGCGATTGATGCGCGAGTAAGTCTCACGAAGCGACGCGGCTTCTCTCAGTGGCGCGGTGACGCTGTAGGTGACCTCGTGATCGTGCAGAATGGCGCGGCCTCCGGTCGGCCGGCGCACGACGTCAACGTTGGCGGAGCGAATCTTCTCAATGTCGTAGAGCCCGGTCGCAGGTTGATGCCTGCCGAAGGAGAGTGTCGGACGCGTCCACGAATAGATACTGAACACTGTTTCTCCGGTTCGCGCCGCGCGCGCCTGGAGCGCGCTGTCGCGCGCCATGTTCTCAGCGCCGGAACGCGGCTCCGCGAGGAGAAGGCGCCAGCGGGTGTAACTTCGCCGGGGTTGCATAGAGTGTTAAATTGTCACCTCTATGAGCACCACAATCAAGCACGTCGAACTGGCGATTCCACCCGCTGAATCCTTCGTTCCCCGACATGTAGGACCCAACGAGCAGGATGTAGCCGAGATGCTGAAAACTCTCGGCTTTCAATCGCTCGATGCGCTGGTGGATGCGACGATTCCTGGCCGCATCCGCTTCAGAGGCAGGCTCGATCTGCCGGAAGGGATGACGGAGCCGGAAGTCCTGGCTTACTTCCGCGCGCTTGCTTCGAAGAATCAGGTCTTCCGCTCGTTTATCGGAATGGGTTACTCCGACTGCGTCACTCCTCCAGTGATTCAGCGAAACATCATCGAGAATCCGGCCTGGTACACCGCGTACACCCCGTATCAGGCGGAGATTGCCCAGGGCCGCCTCGAAGCGCTGCTCAACTTCCAGACTGTTGTGATCGACTTGACGGGCGTGGAGATAGCGAACGCGTCTCTGCTCGACGAGGCGACCGCCGCGGCCGAAGCGATGACGATGAGTTACGGTCTCAAGGGCAAGCCGGGTAAGGAAGTGTTTCTCGTGGCTTCGGAATGTCATCCTCAGACCATCGATGTGGTGAAGACCCGCGCCAGCGTGCGTGGCATCGAAGTGAGAGTTTCCAGTTACACGGACTTCGTCGTTACCGCCGATGTATTCGGCGCCTTGGTGCAATACCCGGCGACAGACGGCAACGTGATCGACTACACCAAGACGGTGGAGCAGGTGCACGCGGTGGACGCGCTTGTTACGGTTGCCGCCGACCTGCTCAGTCTCGTGCTGCTCACTGCTCCAGGCGAATGGGGCGCGGACATCGTCGTCGGCAACACTCAGCGTTTCGGCGTTCCGCTCGGCTACGGCGGTCCGCACGCGGCGTACTTCGCAACGCGGGACGAGTTCAAGCGCCACCTCCCCGGACGGATCATCGGCGTCTCGCGCGATGCGGACGGGAAGCCCGCGCTCAGAATGGCTCTCCAGACGAGGGAGCAGCACATTCGTCGAGAGAAGGCGACGAGCAACGTCTGCACGGCACAAGTGCTTCTCGCGGTGGTGGCGAGCATGTACGCCGTCTACCACGGACCCCGGGGACTTTCGCGCATCGCGCGCAGAGTACACGGCTTCGCGGCCGGGCTGGCGGAAGGGTTGCGTCGGCTCGGATACACCATCGCCCACGAAGACTACTTCGACACGATCCGCGTCGAGCTCGGAAAGAGGAATGCCCAGGCGATAGTGGACGAAGCGCGCAGTCGCCGTATCAATATCCGCGCAATGGAGGACAGAAGCGTAGTCATCGCGCTGGACGAGACGGTGACGAACGACGATGTAGCCGATCTTCTGGCCTCGTTCAACGGCGGAAAGGATCCCGAGTTTGGCCTCGAGGAAATACTGACTGGAACCGATGTCCGGTACGACGAACGCTTCAACCGGACGACTCCGTTCCTCACGCACCCGGTTTTCAACGAACACCATGCGGAGACGGAAATGCTCCGCTACATGAACAAGCTGCAGTCGCGCGACTTGTCGCTGGTGCATTCGATGATTCCGCTTGGCTCGTGCACGATGAAGCTGAACGCCACGGCGGAGATGATGCCGGTCACGTGGCCGGGCTTTTCGAAGATTCATCCCTTCGCACCGCTCGATCAGACAGCTGGTTATCAGCTGCTGTTCGACGAGCTTGAAGGCGCGCTGGCAGAAATCACAGGGTTTGCCGCGGTCTCGCTGCAGCCGAACGCCGGCTCACAAGGGGAATACGCCGGACTCCTGGCAATCGACGCGTATCATGCGTCGCGTGCGGACAGCCATCGCAGAGTCTGTCTCATTCCGCAGTCCGCGCACGGGACCAATCCGGCGAGCGCTGTCATGGCCGGCATGAAGGTCGTAGTCGTAAAGACGGACGAGCGGGGCAACATCGATGTCTCCGATTTGCGCGCGAAGGCGGAAGAGCACGGGTTGAACCTCGCCGCGCTGATGGTCACCTATCCGTCGACTCACGGCGTGTTCGAGGAGTCGATCGTCGAGATCTGCGAGATCGTGCACAAGTACGGCGGCCAGGTCTACATGGACGGGGCGAACATGAACGCGATGGTCGGCCTCTGCCGGCCGGCTGACATCGGCGCCGACGTCTGCCATCTGAATCTTCACAAGACTTTCTGCATCCCTCACGGCGGCGGTGGGCCGGGGATGGGACCGATCGGCGTAGCGAAGCACCTCGTTGCGTTCCTTCCCGGTCATCCGGTGGTGCAGCTGCACGGCCGACATGAAGTCGGCGCGGTTTCGGCTGCTCCCTGGGGGAGCGCCAGCATTCTGCCGATCTCGCACGCCTACATCCGGCTGATGGGCGCGGAGGGGCTCGCGTACGCCACCAAGATCGCGATCCTCAACGCCAACTACATCGCGAAGCGGTTGGAGCCACATTTCCCGGTTCTCTACAAGGGAGTCCATGGAACGATCGCACACGAATGCATTGTCGACACGCGAGTGGTGAAGCAGTCGAGCGGCGTTGATGTCGAGGACATCGCGAAGCGATTGATGGACTATGGCTTCCATGCCCCCACGGTGTCGTTTCCCGTTGCGGGGACGCTCATGATCGAGCCGACGGAGAGTGAGCCGAAAGACGAGCTCGATCGGTTCTGCGATGCCATGATCTCCATCCGCGAAGAAATCAGGGCGATCGAGACGGGCGAAGCGGACAAGCAGGACAACCTGCTCAAGAACGCGCCGCATCCCGTGAGCAGAGTCGTCGCGTCGGCGTGGACGCACCCGTACACGCGCGAGCAGGCGGCCTTTCCGGCGCCATGGACCAGGGACTTCAAGTTCTGGCCCGTCGTTGCGAGAGTTGAGAGCGCGTACGGAGATCGGAATCTGATCTGTTCGTGCCTGCCGACGGATGCGTACGCGGAGGCGGAGATCGAAGCAGCGCAGGGTTGAGAAAATCGCTGGCTGCTAGTCAACACACCAACTGGAGTGCGCTGATGTCACGCTCGGTTCTACTCGTTCCTGCGCTATTGGTAGCTGCCTGCACCACGGTACCCTCTCCGACGACGACCGCACCGCGGCCAGTCGTCTCCGGGCCGCAGATCATCCCCGCGCCTTCGTCGCTCACGATGGGATCCGGCGCGCCGTTCGACCTCTCGCGACGGACCACGATTGTCGTAGACGGCAACAACGCAGAGGTGACGGCGATCGCCCAGGCTTTCGCGGCGATTGTCCGCCCCTCCACTGGATTCGCGCTCGCGATCCTGCCCGCGGTCGCGGATACGACCGCGAGCAACATTTACCTGCGTCTCGCGGCGGATCGCGCCGCGCTGGGCGAAGAAGGATACGATCTGGCCATCAATCGCGGCGCGGCAACGCTCGTCGCAAACCGCCCTGCCGGACTCTTCCGCGGTGTGCAAACGTTGAGACAGCTCCTGCCATCCGAGGTCGAGTCGGATATTGGAGTCGCGCGCGCGGTGTGGGAGATTCCCGCGCTCTCCATCACCGATCAACCGCGATACGCCTGGCGGGGAGCGATGCTCGATGTTTCGCGCCACTTCTTCACGGTTGACGAAGTAAAGCAATTCATCGATCTGCTCGCCCTCTACAAGCTCAACGTGCTGCACCTTGGCCTCACAAACGATCAGGGATGGCGCATTGAGATCAAATCGCGCCCGAAGCTCACAAGCGTTGGTTCAACCACCCAGGTCGGAGGCGGCCCCGGCGGATTTTACACGCAGCTGGATTACCAGGCGCTGGTTCGGTACGCGCAGGAGCGATACATCACCGTCGTTCCCGAAATCGACATGCCGAGCCACTCGAACGCGGCGCTGACCGCCTACCCGGAAGTGAGCTGCAGCATTCGTCCGACGCAGCCCTACACACCAGTACATTCGATTCGTCGAACGGGTAAAGCCGATCGTCAACAAATACGGAAAGAAAATGATCGGGTGGGAAGAGATCACGAAGGCGAGGCTCGACGCCAGCACATTGGCGCAGCAGTGGAAGAGCGACTCGGTGGCGGCAGCACTACAACACGGCACCAAGGTCATAATGTCGCCCGCCAAAAGAGTGTATCTCGACATGAAGTACACACCGGCGACGGAGCTCGGATTCAAATGGGCCGCGTACATCGAGGTCCGCGATGCCTACGACTGGGATCCAGCGACGTACATAGCCGGCGTGAACGAGAGCAACATCGTTGGCGTCGAGGGCGCGTTATGGAGCGAGACCGTGAGGAACATCACGGCGGCCGAATATCTGGTCATGCCGCGACTTCCGGCGATCGCCGAAGTGGCATGGACCCCGCAACGCGTGAGGGACTGGGAAAACTTTCGCGTCCGCCTGTCGACGCACGCACCGCGGTGGAATTATCTCGGCGTCAACTACTACCGGTCGCCCCAGATTCCCTGGTGAGCGCCGAGCTTACTGCCCGATGTGCTTCGTGTAGGCGGCCGACCCAAGGAGCGCATCGAGGTCTGACGGATTGCTCGGCTTCACTTTGATCATCCAGCCGGCTCCGTAGGGGTCGCTGTTCACGAGCGCCGGCTCCTTGTCGAGGCGCTCGTTGATCGCGATTACTTCGCCCGCGATCGGGGCAAACAGCTCTGAAACCGCCTTCACGGCTTCGATCGTTCCGAACACATCGTGCTTGCCGAACTTCGTCCCGACTTTCGGCAGCTCGATGTACACGATGTCGCCGAGCTCTCCCTGCGCGAAGTCGGTTATTCCGATCTCGGCGCTGCTGCCGTCCTTGCCCTTGCGGACGTACTCGTGCTCCTCCGTGTACTGGAGATCGTTGGGAATGTTCGCCACTTGTGCTCCGCTATTGGTGATGCGTTGACCCTCGCAGGGCGCGAAGTCTATCGGCGCTCCGAAAGAGAGTCAAGAAACACGGGCTTCGCTCTCCATGACGAGACCATCGCTCGTGATACCGGGGACCTTTCTTACCGTGTCGACCGCATTTCGCTGAAGAGAGCTCCACAGCGCATCGACATCGCGCTCGAGATCATCGAGTGACCCGGTGTTGTCGATACAGTGATCCGCTCGCGCGCGTTTGAGCTCGGCCGGCATCTGCGAAGCGATCATGTTCATCGCCTCCGTCTCCTCGAGGCCGCGCGTCGTCACCAGACGCTCCAGTCGGAGCGGGCGCGGAGCATCCACGAGCACGATCGCGTCGAACTCATCGACGAGGTTCCGCTCGAAGAGAAGCGGAATCACGCAGACGACGATTGGATCACCGCGCTCTTTTGCGAGGGCGACCTCGCGATCGCGCATTCGCGTTACACCCGGGTGCACGATCCTGTTCAGGGCGTCGAGCTCATTCTGATCGGCGAACACGATCTGGCGAAGCGCTTCGCGGTCGAGGCTACCATCTTGCTGGAGAACGTCCTTCCCCCAGCGCTTCACGATATCCCTGAGCGCCTGGCTTTCCGGCCGAACGGCTTCGCGCGCGAGCACGTCAGCATCGATGATGGTCGCGCCGCGATCGGCGAGCATCCTGGCGACCTCCGATTTTCCGCTGGCAATGTTTCCGGTCAGTCCGATGAGGATCATCTTGCGATGGATTGAGGTGGACTTCCAAGCCGGCGAGCGAGGGCAAGATAGGAAGTTCTGTCGAACCTGTCACGGATAAACTGCTGCTTGCAGCTGATCCGTTTCCCCGGGGGAGCTAGAGGAGTCGGACCTGCGCAGCGTCGCCCGCAGGAACTGTGTGGCACATTCTGCACCGCGCCTCGTACGACTCGGTTCCCCCTACCATGATCTGTGGGGAGTTGTACGGGGCAGGGCGGCCACCAATCAGCCTCTGATTTCGACTGGCGGGCCCCCCGCACAGAACGCAAATCGCGTGCAGCTTGTCGACGACCTCGGCAATAGCCATTAGTTCCGGCATGGCGCCAAAGGGCTCACCACGAAAATCGGTATCGGTTCCGGCAATGATCACCCGCCGTCCGCGGCCCGCCAGGGAGGTCACTAACGGGACGATTCCTTCATCCATGAACTGCGCCTCATCGATCGCGATGACATGCGCCGTCGGATCGACCTGCTGCGCGATCTGGGCGGCGGAATCGGCAGGAAATGCTTCGACGGTGCGGCCGTCGTGGCTGGAGATTGAGTAGATACCCGCATAACGCGCGTCGAGGTGGGACTTGAAGACCTGCACGCGCTTGCGGGCGATCACTGCGCGCCGCACCCGCCTCAGGAGCTCCTCGCTCTTGCCGCTAAACATGACTCCGGCAATGACTTCCACCCATCCACCTGTCTGGTGGAAGGGTCCGCTCGGCCCGCTCACGAGCGGTCGCGATCTCTGCGGGGACCTCCACGAGACGATCTGTCGGGCGGCCCACCGCGTCGGGGAGCGGGAGGACGGCCCCGGGGCGGACCGCTTCGATCTCCGCGTGGCGGTCCGCTTCGGTCGCGTGCCCCGCGATCCGGCCGGTCGGGTCTGGCTGCGGCCGAGCGCTCGCGCTCCTCTTTGTCCCGCTCGCCTCGAACGACGACGCGACGCCCGCGAATCATCGCTCCATTCACCCGGGCGATGACGCCTGCCGCCTCGCCTTCGGCAACTTCGACGAGCGCATGACTCTCACGCAGGTCGATCTTCCCGACACGATCCGCAGCAATCCCCCCTTCGCCAGCAATTACCCCCATCAGATCGCCGACCTTCACACCATCCCGGGTTCCGATAGTCATGAAAAGACGCGTCATTCCGCCGCTGTCGGCGCGGGGACCTTCTGCCGGCCTTGGGCGAGCAGCTGCTGGTGGATTCGCCTCAGCCATGCGCCGCTGCGCCCGCTCGCGCTCCAGCAGACTGAGCGCGGCCGCGGCGAGCTCGAGGGCGTCGAAGTCTTCGAGCAGCGGCTCCAATGAGATGGTCTCGCGGGCGGGAACCCCGCGCGCGAGCACGGCGCGCAGCTCCTGACGCACAGCTTCCTCGCGATCGTGGGCGCGACGCTCTGGACCGGGAAGATTCATCGGCGCGAGGCGCCCGCCCGAGAGCTCCCTCAGCCACGCTACTTCGCCCGGCTGGGCGAGCACGACGACCTGCACCGGCTTCGCCTGCGCGATTCGCTGTAGCTCGGCCGGCGTTACCGGCGGCTGATAGAAGATCACCGTGTGGGCGGGATCCTTCGAGTCGCTGCGGGTCACGCGGATCGTCGTGTCATCGTCGCGGTAACCGAGCGTCCTGATGGTGCGCGACGCCTCGGCGGCCGCGCTTTCGTCGCGAGCGACGATGACGGCCGAAGGGGGATCGAGATCGTCGAGGAGCCGTCTCAGCGCGCTGCCCCGCGCGCTGTCGGCGACTGTCACGAATCTGATTATTGGAAATTCGTAGTTCTCGGGCATCTGCGGCGCTTCCGTCTCCGGTGGCCCGACCTTCCGTGCGCGCCGCGCGTAACGCTCGACCAGGTCTTCGACGACCGGCTGTCCAGCTTGAGGATCGACGAGCGAACCAAGGCGCCGAGCTCGGACGCGCTGCCAGCGACCGCGAGAACCGGCCGGCTCTTGAAAATCCTTCCCGCGCGAGCAGCGCCCGTAACGGGCACGACTTCGATGCCTCCTGGTCCGATGAGGCGGAGTATCGTCTCCGAAATCGTCAGCGCGGTCTCCGCATCGCGAGTGACCACTACGACTTGCGTGCCGCCGGCCGACGGATCGACGCGAGCCAGCGCCGGAGTCAGAAATTCCGCGATCGACTCGGTTGTATGCGGAAGAGTATAGACCAGATTTTGACTGCGAGAGACCTGAGTCGCCGCGCGCTCTCCAACTTCCTCCAATTCCGGCATCCCAATCCTCTATTTTGCAACGTGGCGCCGTATCCGCCCCGCCGGTATCGTTATATGTCCTGCCGCCTCGCGGCCTCGCGGCGACGCCGCCCACCAAAGATAGCGCATTGAGGCACCCATGATTACCGCGATTGTACTGATAAAGGCCGAGCCACAGCGTATCGCCGAATGCGCGACCAAGCTGGCGGGGATAGACGGCGTGTCACAGGTCTATTCGGTGTCGGGAGAGTGGGACCTGGTAGCGATGGTGGAGGTCTCCGAGCACGAGGCGATCGCGCGAATCGTGACTGAGGGAGTGAGCGTTGTTCCGGGCATCAGGTCCACCCACACTCTGACCGCATTCCGCGCCTACTCGAAGAAGGACCTCGAGCAGGCGTGGGACATCGGGCTGGAGTAAGCTCGATGCTGGTAAGCAGCTCCGGTCCGGACGCGGCGAGCCGGGCCGCATTCCGAGTGCTCATGAAGCGCCTGCCGGGGATCAGTCCGGTCGAGTCCGGCGCGTCCCCAGAGCCATTTCTCTCCACCGATCCCCCCCTTCTGCGGTCGGTTCAGAACGTGGAAGGAAGTCTGTTCCGCGTCGTCAAGGTGCCGGATTCTGCTCGATCCTCGGTGTCGGGATTCGGCGCGTTTCTGGATGGAACGCAACAGATGCGTTTCGTCGGCCACCACTTGGGTGTTCCGATCGTGTTCGGAACGGTTGCCGCCGGGGTACGGGTTCGGGTGAATCGCCGGCTCATTACGTGGGGACACGAGGCGCCACGTGTACAGCGAAGGATTTATCTGCCGCTGAGGTATCTACCGCCGCTATCCGAGATTCGTGACGAGAACGCCGAGATCGTCGCCGCCAACTGGGAGATTGTCGATACTTCCACAGCGGACAAGAACGGCGAGTATCCCAGCCAACACCCCACGGTGCTCCAGGAGCGAGCGCGCCGGGCAGTGGACGAGGACCGGGATCGTTTGGAGGACTTTCTTGCCGAATCGTGGTGTGTTCGCGCGGAGGCACCGCTCTTCATCGACGGTGGTATTAGTCGAAGCGAGCGAGTTGCGTCGTCATCTTGCGCGGTCGGTGTGATCAAGAGCCATCGCACCCTCTACTTTGATGGGGAAGCAATGGGCAAGGTACTCGGCTTGAAACGAGGCGAACGCACTTCAGTGTTCAGCGTGACTTCGCGATCCCGTAGTTCTGTAATGAGCTGGTATTTGCGGGTGCGGGACGAGAAGGGTCACGAGCCGATGTGGGGATTGCTGCGCATCGAGATCGCCGAAACCGACCGACCGACCGATAGAGCGGACGAAATTTCGAGGTGGGTGATGGCGGAGACGACGCCTCTCTCCCTGCCGGACGGCAGATGGGACAAAATGGCGTACGGTGTGCGCGACTGTGAGGAATTTCTGAGAGCAATTTCATGAGCGAAGCGCTCGGGCGCGTCGTCGCGACGGAGAGAAAGCCGAATACTCCACACGAGTTTCATTTCTGGACCGCGATCGATTCGCCGGTGGGAATCGGAACGATCGTGCGCGTGGATGGGGCGCAGCCAGTCGAGGGGCACATCCCGCACATCTATGGAATCATCGTCGAAGGGTTCAGCTACACGGATCTCCAGTCGCCGATGCACGATGTGATGGGACACGATGGCTCACCGACCACGGCGGGATTCGCGTCCACCGAGCGCGCGGAGATTCGTCTCTATACCGCGGCCGTCCTCAGGCAAATTCCTGAGGAGCCGCTGCAGCCCGTTCCGATGGGCCAGGTTTATCTCGCTGATGAAGCGGACGTTCAGGTCGCACTGCGCATGGACAGCTATCTGCGCGAGGGCGCGAACACCGGAATCCCGATCGGCGTTTACCGCGCGGGCGGGACGGACGCGGTGATCTACCTCGACGCGGACTTCCTCCTCGGCCCGGAGGCCGCCCACCTGAACATCACGGGCGTATCCGGGCTCGCCACCAAGACGAGCGCCGTCGAGTGGCTGCTCGCGTCGCTGTTCAAGCATTTCCCCGACGAGAAGGGCTCGATCGCCGCGGTCTGCTTCAACGTCAAGGGACCGGACCTCTGTTATCTGGATCAGCCGGGAAAAATCGAAAAATCCGACGAGGCCCTGTACGAGAAGCTTGGCGTCGAGCCGAAGCCGTTCGAGCGCGTAGAGTACTTCGCGCCGTACACGGCGAAGGGGCTCGCTCTCAACACCTTCCGCAACAACGAGGCATTGCTCGACAATGTCACGCCCCTCACCTGGGGCCTGCGCGAAGTGCTCCAGTTCGCGGAAGTGCTGCTCAACAAGGATGACGTCGACGCCAAAGCGGACGCGCTGATCGACTTCATTACGATGAACGTCGTCGACAAGGAATTCTCCGACCCGATGCTTCAGAAAAAGCACACCGTGCAATCGTTCGCGGACCTCGACGCATGGTTCCGCGACGTGCTCCAGGGCATGGAGAAAAAGGACGGCGAGAGCTGGCGAACGCACCACGTCGCCACGATCCGCAAGGTCAGGAATCGCCTGTCGAACATCTCCACGCGCTGCGCCGGACTGGTGACCGATTCAGGGCACGTGAGCGACCTGCCATTCGGGAGCTTTGCCGACCGCACGGTGTACGTAGTGGACGTCGCCAACCTGGAGGAAGATGCGCAGGATCTCATCTTCGCCCGCATTGTCTCGAAGCTCCGCGAGCACCTCGAGAGACGGGACCTTGGCGTCAAACACCTCGTCGTCTTCGTCGACGAGCTGAACAAGTACGCGCCGGGTGATGGAGCGGATACCTACGTCAGGAAGATGCTGCTGGACATCGCGGAGCGGGGCCGATACCTCGGCCTCGTGCTATTCGGTGCGCAGCAGTTCCGCTCACAGGTCCATCGGCGGGTCGTTGGAAATTCGGGAACCGGGCTGTTCGGCAGGATGGATCCCGACGAGCTCTCGACTCCGGGCTACGCGGTGCTGAGCCCGGCGACCAGAACCAAGCTTGCAACCCTGGAGAAGGGGCAGTTGATGATTCGACATCCACATTTTACGCAGCCGATATTCGTCCGCTTCCCGCGTCCGGCGGTGATGCAGGGACGAGAGGGTTCCGAGCGCTATCCACAAGCGGGGGAAGTCTCGCTGGACGCGGCGGTTGTGCGCGCGCTGCGCCCGCTCGATTCCACGATCACGCTGCCGTGGGTGCAGGAGATCACGGCTCTCTACACCGAAGAAGAAGTGATTCGGGCGCGAAACGCCACGCTGCTCGCGAGGCCGGAGAACGTGAAGGCGTACTTCGCGTCGCTGTTCCGGAAGGCCATTCCGACGCAGGCGGCGCCGCGTCCGATGGCGGGAAGCATTCGTTCGGTTCCGGAAAATGATCCGTATGGGTTTTAGATACCCACTGCGGGGAGGGCTTACTTTTCTCGCGGTTGTCTTTTTCGCCAAGTCCGCGGTAGCTCAGACCGTCCTGCTCCAGATCCGGCCACACATTGGCGACACGCTGCGCATGCATCTCTCGCAGACCGTCGAGATGACCGGCACGACTCGCGGCGCGCGCACCGACTCGGTAAGGTCCATGACCACCTCGATCGAGGTGTTCACTCGCGCGATTGCTCAGCAGTGGACCACGAACGGCACACTGATGCAGACCATCACGGACTCGGTGGCGATGAATCCGGTCTCAGCAGGATCGCTGGCGGATCTGAGACGCAAGGCGATGCAGGGAAAGAGAGTGTGGCTCAGAGTCTCTACCGATGGAGCGATGGAGCTCGTCGATGACGGGGATCAGAACAGCGAGCTTCGCCACATCTTTGGAGAGATGCCGGCGGTCCTCTCCCGCACCACGGTCTCCGTCGGCGACAAATGGACCCGGGAGATGCAGATACCGCTCAGCAATGAGCCGGGCGCGGTGGGAGCGGTTCGCGCTACTTTCCAACTCGATTCATTGGGGAGAAGTGGCGATATCGCTTATATCTCGATGCGCGGCACCATGTCGCGGATAAACACCCTGGGCGCGGCTCCCGCCGGCCCGGGATACGGAACAACTGGACAGCTGGCGGGGACGATTCAGATTGACCGCCGGCTCGGCTGGATAACTGACTCCAAGAGCACCATCATCGTGCGATCGTCAATCGCGACGAATCCGGCGAGGAAGGGTGAAGCGGATCGCGCGCCAATGGAAGTGCGCACGAAAATCACGCAGTGGATAAGGGTGATGCGGGCACGATGAAACTCGTTCACATCGCGGACATACATCTCGGCTTCAGGCAGTATCAGCGGCAGACCCCCACGGGCATCAACCAGCGTGAGGCGGATGTCGCGCGCTCGATGCAGCGCGTCATCGACAAGGTGATCGAGCTGCGTCCTGATCTCGTGCTCATAGCGGGCGACGTATTTCACACCGTTCGTCCCACCAATCCCGCGATACTGCACGCATTCAAGGAATTCTCGCGGCTCATGGCGATGCTTCCCGACGCGACTGTCGTGATGGTAGCGGGAAACCACGACACGCCGCGGACGGCGGAGACCGGCTGCATTCTGCGCCTGTTCAAACCGCTCGGAATCAAGGTGGTGGATGGCGCGACGCAGCAGATTCGCGTCGGGGAACGGGACCTGACGATTCTCGCGGTTCCCGATATGGCGCAAGGGAGACCGTCGCTCGAGCCGGATCCCACTTCGAAATACAATATTCTGCTTTTGCACGGAGAAATCGAAGGCGTGCTTCCGAAGTACGGGCGCGAGCTCGATCGCTCGCCAATGGAGATCACCCGAAAAGAGCTGGCCGCCGAGAAGTGGGACTACGTCGCGCTCGGACACTATCACGTCTACAAATCGATAGCGCCCAACGCCTTCTACTCCGGATCACTCGACTACACCAGCACCAATTCGTGGGGAGAGCTGGCGGAAGAGCGGGAGCTCGGGATCCAGGGCAAGGGAATCATCGAGTACGATCTAGAGAAGAAGACGCAGACCTTCCATTCGCTACCGCCGGCGCGGCCGTGGGTTGATCTCGCTCCGCTGTCGGGTGCGGGTCTGTCGCCGGCCTCGCTGGATGAGGCGATTCGCGACGCGCTCGACAAGTGCGAGGGCGGGATCGAGGACAAAATAGTGCGACTCGTCGTGCGCGACGTACCGCGGCACATCCTCCGCGATCTCGACCACAAGGCGCTGCGCGACTACAAGCGGAAAGCGCTCCACTTCCATCTCGATACGCGCCGACCCGAAATCGTGCGCCCGGAGAAGGGCCAGGCGGCGCCCGGACGTCGCGCGTCTCTGGCCGACACCGTGCGCGACAAGCTGCGCTCGCGCATTCTCACCGAGAACATTGATCGCGAAGCTCTCGTCGAGCTCGGACTACACTACCTCCGCGAAGCGGACCTGGTTGCTGGTCCGACCGACGAGGAAGCGGTCGCGTGAGGCTCGATAGTCTCAAGCTCACGAACTTCCGTCAGCACGCGCGAACCGAGATCAGGTTCGAGAGCGGGCTCACCGGAATCATCGGCCCGAACGGAGCCGGCAAGACGACGATCCTCGAAGCGATCGCGTGGGCGCTTTATGGGATGCCGGCGATTCGCGGGAACCGGGAATCGATACGCTTCATTGGAGCGGGAGCGCGCGCTCCCGTAGAAGTCGAGCTCGACTTCGAGCTTGGCTCTCACCACTACCGGGTCGTGCGCGGACTCACCAGCGCCGAGCTCTACCTCGATGGAGCCGACGTCCCGATCGCAAGTACGATCTCGGCAGTCACCGAGTTGCTACAGCGCCGGCTCGGCATGTCGCTGTCGGAATTCTTTCACACTTACTTCACCGGACAGAAAGAGCTGAGCGTGATGGCGGCGATGACGCCCGCCAAGCGCGGACAGTTTCTCTCGCGGGTGCTTGGCTACGAGAAGCTGCGCATCGCGCAGGAGCTGACGCGCGAGAAACGGAACCGGGTGCGAGCGAGCATTGACGGCATGCATCGCGGAATGCCGGATCCGGAGGCGGTCCTGCGCTCCCTGGCCGAGGCGGCATCGCGCCGTGCTGAGGCGGAATCGCGCGCGCACCAGGCGGCTCATCGCGGAGCGGTTCGCCAGCGCGAGATGATGGCCATCGAGCCGCGTTGGGAGATGGCGCAGCGGCAACGAGAGCAGTCGGCGCAGCTGCTGACCCAGATCACCGTCGCCGAAGAGAAGGAAGCGGCGATGCATCGCGACGCCGAGCGCATCATCAGGGAGCTAGAAGGCGTGCAGGCCGCGCGATCGCAGCTCGACAACTTGCGTGAGAGTGTGGAACCGCTCTTCGCTCTCAACGTTGAGCTCCAGGCACTGAACACCCTCTATCGTGAGGAGGGCCGTCGTAAGACCCTGCTCGAGGCGGAAGCCGCGCTGCGCGAGGAAGTTGCGCGTCTGGAAGAGCGTCACTCGAGGATCGAACGGGCGCCGGCGCTGGAAGAGGAAGCCACGCTCGAGCTGGAGAAGAAGCGAACGGACCTCGAAGATGCGCAGGGACTGCTCGAGGCTCGCCGCACTGAATGGGTGCGCGACCGACAGGAGGCTCAGACGAAGCGAGAAGCGCTCCGACAACAGTTCGTGGAGCTCAAGCAGCAGCGGGACCGCGTCGTGTCCGTCGGCGAAGATGGCGAATGCCCTACGTGCAGCCGGCCTCTTGGCGGGAGCCTGCACACGGTGGTGGAGCATCTCGACGAGCTCATGCAGACGGTGAACGTCGACGGCAACTACTACAAGGCGCGCGTCGAGCAGCTCGAGCAAATGCCCGAAGATGTCCACGAGCTGGATGAGAAGCGGCGCACTCTGATGCACGAAGTCGGGACGCTGGAACGGAGGCTCGCCAAGGTGCAGCTGGCGGTGCAGGAGCTGGGAACGATCGTCCGCGACATCGCGGCCAAGCAACAGCGTCTGGTGCAGATGAAGCGCGACATCTCACGCATTCCTCCAGGCTACGATCCAGCGAGGCACGCGGAGGTCATCGCTGAAGTAGACCGGCTCATTCCAATGGAAGCCGAGGCCGCACGGTTTCAGGCCATGCTCGAGCGGGAGCCGCAGCTCAAGCTCGAGCAAACCCGCATCGCGCAGGAAGTCATGCGCGTTCAATCCACGCTCGGAACGCTGCGCACGAGACGCGCTCAGATCTCGTTCGCCGAGAAAGATTTCAACGAGCTCAAATCCGAGTTCGAACGCGTGCGGGGAGAGCTGCAGGAATCGAAAGTGGCGGCAGCCCGCGCGCAGGAGCAGGTATCGAGCGCCACCGCTGCTCTGGCCGCGGCGCAGGAAGCGACCGAGGATCTGAAGAGGAAGGTGGCAGAGCTGGAAGTGCTTCAATCGGAGCGCCGACTGCACGAAGAGCTGGATCGCGCCTTCTCGGACCTTCGCACCGATCTCAATTTCCAGCTGCGCCCCGAGCTCTCGGAGCTGGCGAGCGCTTTCCTTAGCGAGCTGACCGACGCGCGCTACACGGAGCTGGAGCTCGACGATCAATACAACATCGTCATTCTCGAGGACGGGATCCCGAAGCCGGTTCTCTCCGGTGGCGAGGAGGATCTCGCGAACCTCGTGCTTCGCCTCGCCATTTCCCAGATGATCGCCGAGCGCGCGGGACAGAACTTTTCGCTCCTCATTCTCGACGAGGTATTCGGATCACTCGACGAAGCTCGGCGCTTCAACGTGGTAGAGCTCCTGCGCGGCCTGCAGGACCGATTCGAGCAGGTGATCCTGATCACCCACATCGAGCCGGTGCGCGAGGGGCTCGATCGCGTGATCAGCGTCAGCTACGACCCGGATCACGGCTGTTCCGTCGTTTCCCAGAGCGAGAACGACCGTGGATTCGGTGAAGAGCGAGAGCCGCCCGCGGCCGACGGATCGCCGCGAGGACGTCAGCGCATGAGGGAAGAGTTCGTCGAGAGCGCTGAAGCGGGAGCGGGGACGTGATGGCGTTCGCGCGCAACTGGAGGCACGCGTGGGTGGCGGAGTCGCCCGAGCGCGTCAGCACCGTCGAGATCCCATCGCTCAACGCCGTGTTCAGCGAGGCGTTTACCGAGCGGTACCGCAAGGACGGGATGGTTGGTGTGCGGGTCCCCCACCTCAATCCCGCCGTGTGGAAGTTCGCGATCACGGATGCCGAGGGTGGCGCGATGATCTGGCGCAACGCGCGCGACGGGATCGCGGCATTCAACATGGTGCATCGCTCGGGCGTCGAAGGGTGGATGGGACCGCTTGCCGTGCATCCGGATTACCAGGGGCAGGGAGTCGGGAAGATGATCGTGTCATCGGGCGTAGAGTGGCTGAAGAAGCATGGCGCCAAGGTCATTGGTCTGGAGACGATGCCGCGCACCATGGACAATGTCGGGTTCTACTCGTCGCTCGGATTCAATCCGGGGCATTTGACGGTCACGGTGACGCTGGAAGCGGCGCGCGCCGGTATCCAGGCGACGGCGATCTCGACACTCAATCCGCACGAGCGTGAGCTGGCGCTCAGGCAATGCAAGACCGTGCTCGACCAGCTCGCACCGGGCTATGACTACACGCGCGAGATCGTTCTGACGGAACAGCACCAGCTCGGCGACACGCTGTTCGTGCGGAGGGAAAACGAGGTCGTCTCATTCGCCGTCTGCCACTCGACTCCACTCGTCGAAGGTCGGGCGACCGAGGAGATGCGCGTCCTCAAAATGGTTGCCAGAACTGAAGTGGACTTCGATCAGCTCGTGACGCAGCTGTGCGCGCACGCGCGGGTGAAGCTGGCGAAGCGCGTGGCGATCAGAGTGCAGGGGCAGTACGGCGACGTATACCGCCGTTTGATGGCCCGCGGCGCGAGGGTAAGGTGGACGGATCTCCGCATGTCGCTGCACGAGTACGCGGAGGTCCGGCCAACCGGCGGCGGGATCGTGTTGTCGAATTGGGAGATCTGACTCACTCCTCGACGAACGCCTTCAGTCTGGACAACGCCTGATCCCACTGCTCCGAGACCACGTCCGCGTATTCTCTGACTTGCCTGATCGGAGCGGGATCCAGCTCGAACAGGCTTTCCCGACCGGCTCGAACGCTGCGCACGATGCGGGCGTCCTGCAGCACGCGAAGGTGTTTGGTGACTGCCTGTCGGGTCAGCCGCGTCCCTTCCGTGAGCTGCGAGATCGAACGGGTTTCCCCCGCGTTGAGCTTTGCGACGAGCGCCAGTCTCTTCTCATTTCCCAGAGCCGCGAAGATCGGCGCGTACGCCGATCTTCCCGCGGCAGCCCTACGCGTTTTGGGCGACATGGCTTTCAATGTTTTTGAGCTGCGACGTCCAGCCATTGTCATTCATGCGTAGCGCTTCTGCGCGCCGGTGAGCGGGGATCTTGTCGAATCCGGACTCGGTTACGACGAGGAGCGTACCGCCTTCGATCTTTTCCAGCCGAAATTCAACGAGGGTGGGAGTCTCCTTCGAATAATCCACGTTCGGATCCATGGCGTACGGATGCCACGTGAAGGAGAACAGCCGTTCGGGCTGAATTTCCTTGACGGTAACCTCCCATCCGAGATGTGCGTATTTGGGGTGAGTCATGTTCCCCCGCGTGACCTTCCCCGGTACAAAGGGGGTGTCCAGCTTCGCTCGAAACCAGGTGCCGAACTCGCGGTAATCCGTGATTGCGCGCCACACCCGCGATACAGGCGCCTTGAGCTCAATTCGTTTTTCAATGCGGTCGGTCAT
>CAJDUK010000049.1_pt1 | contig 22856 bp, 21 predicted proteins | sample 7390591 | NCBI WGS metagenome assembly CAJDUK01 (sample SAMEA7055672, study PRJEB34461) | soil metagenome | biome: terrestrial ecosystem; feature: Peninsula; material: soil | place: Antarctica | collected 2016
GCGTGATTACTTTGTCTGACTAATGCTGAAACTCGGTATCGTCGGCCTCCCCAACGTCGGGAAGTCCACACTGTTCAACGCGCTCACCGCGGCAAAGGCGGAAGCCGCGAATTATCCGTTCTGCACCGTGGAGCCGAACGTCGGCATGGTGGAGGTTCCCGACTCGCGCCTGACTGAGCTCGCCAGAGTCGTGCAGCCGAAGCGCACGGTGCCAGCGGTCGTGCAGTTCGTCGACATCGCCGGGCTCGTCAAAGGAGCCGCCGAGGGCGAGGGACTCGGAAACAAGTTCCTCTCGAACATCCGCGAGACCGACGCGATCGTGCACGTGGTCCGCTGCTTCGAGGATCCCGACGTCACGCACGTCATGGGTGCGGTCGATCCGGTGCGTGACCGCGAAGTCATCGAGTTCGAGCTCGCGATCGCCGACCTCGGCTCACTCGAGAAGAGGCTCGACAAGACCCGTCGCTCGGCCCGGACCGGTGACAAGGAGGCGGTAGCCGAGCTACCAGTGCTCGAGAAGGCCTACAGCTTTCTGAAAGAGGGCAAGGGATTGTGGGAGGCTCGTCTCAGTCCGGCGGAGAAGGCAGTTCTCGCACCCCTCACGTTGATGACCGTGAAGCCGGTGCTCTACGCGGCGAACGTCAGCGACTCCGAGCTTTCCGGTGAGGAGGGCCCTCATCTGAAAGCGTTGAGGGACGCGGTGAAGAAGAGCGGCGAACAAGCGGAGGTCGTTCCCTTCTCCGCGAAGATCGAGGCAGAGCTGGCGGAGCTGCCGCCGGAGGATCGCGCCGATTTCCTGTCTTCGCTCGGACTCGAATCAGCCGGATTGGATCGGTTGATCCGCGCCGGATACCGGTTGCTTGGGCTCGAGACCTACTTCACCGCGGGTGAGCAGGACTGTGATTCACACCGATTTCGAGCGCGGATTCATTCGCGCGGAGACCGTTTCCTACGATTCCTTCATCGGCAATGAGGGGTGGAAGGGCGCGAGGGAGAAAGGCGCCGTCAGGTCAGAAGGAAAGGAGTACGTCGTCCAGGATGGCGACGTACTTCTCTTCCGGTTCAACGTCTAGCGCCGCCTAGTTGGAGCGCACTATCTGGCCGCGAATCGCGCCAGCGAGAAACCCCGGGTTCGTGTGGACGTTCACATACGCGGTGCCGGCGATGAACAAGGCCCGCAGCGCGTCGACCGTAAAGCCCGGATTGTTCGCGTTTGTGATGGTTCCCGTCGCGATGATTCCGTCTACCGCACCGAAGGGAGGACCGTTGGGAATGTACAAATTGATGATAACGCTCGCGTTTGCACCGGCGGCCGCCGGAGCGTGGATGTGAGACGCCGAGATGTTGGTCAGGCCGTTGACAGCGACCTCGTATTCGAAGAAGGTTCCGTGGTCGACAAATGTTGCCGTGCCTGTGCCGGTTGCTGTCGAGGAGCCGGCTGGGAATTCATTCGCCGCGACCATCGTCGCGGTGTAGATCGGTAGTGTGGGACCATTCGAGTCGCCACAGCTGATCGCAAAAGCCGTCACGGCCACGGCGGCGGCAATTCCAGCCGCTATTCTTACTGTTCTGCGCATGAAACCTCCAGGAGGGGGTACGGAGAAGGTACCGGCAGAATTCGGTGCATAAAGCGTGGCAGGGCGGATGACTGCGGACACCCCGCCAGGAGTGCGTAGCAAGCGGTGAACGGAGGGCTGTTGTTTGGCCCTCCCCTCCCGACTAGCTTTAATCCTCTCACAACGGCCGTAACGCGGCCTTCACACCTTCCTCCCACTTCGGCAACCAGATGGGGGGCGGTTTACGACCAAAAGGAGGATTGCCAAGTGCCTCGCACATACGAGGCGGTATACATCTTCGACTCAACTCTCGAAGACGCCGCCATCAACGAAAAAATCTCGCGCTTCCACGGAATGCTCGGCGCCAACGGGCAGCCGGAGGTTACGCATTGGGGCAGGCGCCAGCTCGCCTACTCGATAGGCCCCCGGGACAACGGCTACTACGTCATCTCCAAGTTCGCGACCGAGCCCACCACCCTGCCGGAGTACGAGCGCGCCCTCAAGCTCGACGATGGCGTCATCCGCTACCTCATCACGCTGCACGAGCACGAAGTCGGTGCTCCGCCGCAGTCCGAGGAAGACCTGGCCGCCGCAACGCGCCGTGACGACGATGACGACGACGAGGATTAATCAATGAGAAGACCACAAAAGAGCTGCCCCTTCTGCGAGAGCCGCGTCCGTTGGATCGACTACAAGGATGATCGTACGCTCGGCCGCTTCATCACCGACCAGGGGAAGATCCTTCCCTCGAGGCTGAGCGGATCGTGCGCGCGTCACCAGCGCCAGCTGTCGACCGCGATCAAGAGGGCCAGATTCCTGGCTCTCATCCCGTATATCCGCGGTCACCAGGCGTAGATGGCCGACGCCGCCACGAACGACAAGAAGAGTCAGTCGTGGCGGCCGCTGGCGTGGGGCCTGGCTGTATTCTTTCTGTTGCCGTGGGTCCCGCTGGGGGATGTAATCTTCCCAATCCAGCAGACGCTCTTGCTCTTCGTCGCGGCGCTGGCGGCGTGCGCGCTCGTAGGCTGGAAATCCGGGAGCCGCGCCGCTCTGGCGGTAATCTGGCTGGCGCTGGCCGGATGGATGCTGCTCGAGCCCGCTGGTCCGCCGGGGACCGCTTACGACCAGATGGCACGCGGCTGGGCGATCCTGCTGGCAGCGAGCTTCGGCATGGTCAGTCTCCTCAGCTCGACGACCGCGTTCTTCGTTCGCGGTCTGTCGGCGGTAGGGATCGCTCTCGCGCTCGGATTCACGATAGCGCTCTCTTCGTTGAGCGGCATTGCGCGGATCCAGCACTCTGGGGGCGAAGACCTGATGAGGCGGGCGGCGGCCAGCCTCAACCAGTTCCAGCAGAAGTGGGATACCGACCAATGGAAGAGTCTTACGGCGAGGGCACCGCTGCTTCAAGCGGCGGATGACTGGGCGGCGGACATCGAGCGCGAGGTACCAAAGCACACAACACCGCTGCTGCCTGCACTGCTCGCCCTCGAGTCGTTGGCGGCGCTGGGGCTTGCATACAGTGTATACAACCGGCTTTCCGCCGTGAAAATCGGTCCGACGCTTGGGCCGCTGACTGAATTTCGATTCAACGACCAGATCATCTGGGCGCTGGCCGTTGGGTTGACGCTCAGCCTGTTGCCCGCGTTCGGCGAGGGACGGAACGCCGGCTTCAATCTGCTTCTATTTTTTGGCGCCCTGTACGCGATAAGGGGATTGGGCGTTCTGGCCTGGATTTCACGCGGCCGTTATCTCTTCATCATTCTTCTCAGCCTCATACCCCAGGGCATTTTTCTGCTTGGCGTGTTGGCCCTGGCACTCGGCCTGGGCGACACGTGGCTCGACCTGCGTCGGCGCGCCCGCGCGACCTGACCCGTACGATTCACATCGGGTTTGTGCTAGAATTACCCGATTCTCAACGATCACTGTAAGGAAATTTCCAATGGAAGTCATACTCAGGCAGGCAGTAGAAAAACTCGGACACCCGGGCGACATCGTGAAGGTTTCGGCGGGTTATGCGCGCAACTATCTCCTGCCCCGCGGCTTCGCCTACGAGGCTACGGCAGGCAACAGGAAGCGCATCGAGCAGGAGCGGCAGCGGCTCGAACAGGCAGAGGAGGCGCGCCGGGGAACGGCGCAGGAACAGGCGACCAAGCTGGAACAGGTATCACTGACTTTTTCGGCGCGCGTGGGCGAGGAGGGCAAGCTCTTCGGCTCCGTCACGTCCTCGGACATCGCGCACCAGCTCGAGTCGCAGGGTTTCGTAATCGAGAAGCGCCAAATCGAGCTGCACGAGCCGATTCGCGCGCTGGGAGTGTATCGGGTGCCGATCCGGCTCCACGCCGACGTCCATCCCGAAATCAAAGTCTGGGTCATTAAACAGTAAAAGCTGGGTTCTGGCGGATTCCGGGGGATGCAAGTTCTGAGTGATGAGTTGTTAGTGGACAGTAAATCAGTGGTTTCCAGTCCACCCACTGAGAACCACTGAGACACCGATCACTTACAACTGGCGACTCACTACTTGCATCCCCTCAGCCCTACCATGGACCATCGTTTCCGCCGGCAGGTGGCGTGCGAAATGCGAGTCCTAACCCTCACGGAACTTTCGCCCCGTTGGTAAGCTACATACCAGGGACGCTTTGCTCCGCGCCTCCAATAACCCTTTACTGAACCGCATGGCTACATCCCTATCCTCTGTTTCCGCACGCGAAGGCGCGCAGAGAGTTCAGCGCGCCGCCCAGCTTTGCCTCGACATGAAAGCGAACGACGTCGTCCTTCTCGACCTGAAGGGCGTCACCGACATGACGGACTACTTCGTCATCGCGAGCGGAACTTCCGACACCCACGTGAGATCGATAGGCGAGCACGTGATTTCGGAAATGAAGAAAGCGGGATTGGCCGTGCATCACACCGAAGGGTTACAACAGGGCCGCTGGGTGTTGCTCGATTTCTTCGATTTCGTAGTTCACATCTTCCATCCGACACTGCGGTCGTTCTATCAGATAGAGCGGCTGTGGAGTGATGCGGAAACAGTGGCGCTGGAACCACAGGAGTAAGGCAAAATGAAAGTGGCGCGAATGCTGGCCACGGTGGCCGCCTTGCTGTGCGCGACTCGCCTCGACGCGCAGCAGTATTTCGGCATGAATCAGGTGCAGTACAAGCACTTCAACTGGCGGGTAATAGAGACGGAGCACTTTCTCGTCCACTACTACCCTGAGGAGCGCGCAGGCGCGATGGACGCGGCGCGAATGGCCGAGCGCTCATATGCGCGGCTGGCGAAGATCCTCGACCACCAGTTCCGCGAAAAGAAGCCGATCATCCTCTTCGCCTCCCGCTCGGAGTTCGGGCAGAACAACGTCACGGGCGATCTCGGTGAAGGCACGGGCGGAGTCACGGAAGCGTCACGCCACCGACATTTTCGCACGTGGTAAGGCGGGCCAGAATCTGCAGACACTCAGCCAGGTCGATCCGCCTCTCTGGTTCATGGAGGGAATGGCGGAGTACCTGTCGATCGGGCCGATTCATCCGTTGACGGCGTCCTGGCTTCGCGACGCGGCGGTAAATGGAAATCTCCCGACTATCGAGCAGATGACCGAACGCCCCGACAAGTATTTCCCGTATCGCTACGGAGAGGGGCTGTGGGAATACGTCGGTGAACGCTGGGGCGACGCCGCGATCGGCGAGATCCTCCAGAATTCAACGACCCTCGGCGTCGCTCGCGCGTTCCAGCGGCAGCTCGGCCTGACGCTCCATGAGTTGAGCGACGAATGGCGCGAGGCGGTGAACGCGAAATACCTGCCGCAGGCAGCCGTGCTGGACCGGCCGCGCACGTTCGCGCAGCCCCTGCTTACTGAAAAGAAGAGCGGAGGTCAGATCTTCCTGGCTCCTTCTCTCTCGAGCGACGGCAATCGCATCGCGTTCCTCTCCAACGGCAACGAGAAGCGCGGTGAGCTGTTCATCGATCTCTGGCTCGCCGATGCGCGAACCGGCAAGCGCATCAAGCGCCTGGTCGAGAGCACGCTCAATCCCAACTTCGAGGAGCTCAGGCTTCTCTATTCACAGAGCGCGTTCTCGAACGACGGACGCACCCTCGCCTTCACCGCGCAGCGCGAAGGCAAGGACGTCCTGTATTTGATGGATGTCGCTAAAGCGAGCGTGCGTGCGCGCCTCGATCTTCCGGTAGACGCGGTGTGGAGTCCGGTCTGGTCGCCGGACGACAGGCAGATCGCGTTCAGCGGTGCGAAGGGCGGAATCAGCGACATCTACGTCGTCAACGCCGATGGAAAGAACCTTCGCCAGATGACGAACGACAAGTACGGCGATCTCCAACCGGCGTGGTCGCCTGACGGGAAGAAGATCGCTTTCGCGAGCGACCGGAGTCCCGAGACCGACTTGTCGGTTCTCAAGGTCTCGAAGTGGCGCATCAATGTGCTGGATATTCAGTCCGGTGCGATTGAAGTGGTGCCGGGTCAGGGCGGCCTCAACCTGAACCCGCAGTGGTCGCCGGACGGACGCGAGCTCGCGTTCATCTCCGATCGCACCGGGATTCCCAATGTGTTCCTGTACGACTTCGGCAATCAACAGCACTATCAGATCACGAATGTTCTGGGCGGTGTTACCGCCATCACGGAATACAGCCCCGCGATCACGTGGGCGCGCAATGCGGACCGAATGGCCTTCACGTACTACGAGCGTGGAGACTGGACGGTGTGGGCGTTCGACAACCCACGCGCAATGAAGAAGACGGTGTTCCGCCCAACCGGAGTGAACCTTGCCTCAGGTCTGGTCCCGCCGCCCGACACACTGATGGCTTTGCGGCTGCGGCCAGACTCGCTGACTTTGAGACCGCGTGCAGGCGAGCCGACCTCTATCTATCGGAGTCCAGCTGGCACGCGGCAGTCCGCCGTGCTGCCCGTCGGTGAGGCGGTGCAACAGGATCTGCCGCAGAGCGTCGCGGTACTCAACTCCGATCCGCTATTTGGCCTCCCCGATTCGAGCAGGTTCAAGGAACGCCCGTACCATGTCTCGTTCCATCCCGATTACATCGCGGATCCATCGATCGGGTACACACCGAATTACGGCACCTTCGCGGGTGGAACCGCGTTCGTGTTCAGCGATCTGCTCGGAAATCATCAGCTCGCAATTGCGGGCAACGTGTATGGCAGACTGAGTGACGCCAGCGCGTTCGTCGGGTACGCGAACCTGAGCCGCCGGTTCCAGTATACGACGGGCATCTCCCAGGATCCTGTGTACGTGCCGATCGAGGGCGGTCTCGACACGAACACTCCGGGAGTCAACACCTATTTCACAAACTACCTGCGCTACGTCGTGCGCAATGTGTTCGTCACTGGCCAGTATCCGCTCAACCGGTTCACGCGCGTCGAGACAGGGCTGCAGCTCAATAGCATCTCGCAGGGGATCGTAAAGGTCTACCAGCAGTGCAACCAGGCTGGATATTGCAGCGACATTCAATTCCAGGATTCGACGAAGCTGCCCACGATCAACTACGCGACGCCGTCTGTCGCGTTCGTCTCCGACAACACGCTCTTCGGTACGACGGGCCCGGTGATGGGGCGTCGGATGCGTTTCCAGGCATCACAGAATGTCGGGAAGCTGACCTTCAGCGATTTCCTCGTTGATTATCGCCGCTACGATCCGATCATCTTCAACACGCTGACGATCGCTACCCGGTTCCTGAGCTCGATCGCAGTTGGACCAAACGAGAACTTTTTCCCGAAGTACATCGGGCGTCCGGACTTCGTGCGCGGGTACGACAGGGCGAACTTCAACTTCTACGACTGCACGTCGGTGCTGGGTTCGTCCGGGACCTGCAACAACGCTCAGCTCGCGGGAAGCCGCGTGGCAGTCTTCAACGCCGAGTTGAGATTCCCGATCATCCGCCGCTTCGATGTCGGAAGCAGCTTCGGATTGCCGCCGCTGGACGGACTGCTCTTCTACGATGCCGGCCTGGCGTGGAGCAAGGCCCAGACGCCGCACCTGGGCAATGCGCCAATCGGAAACGATCCGACGAAGGATCGCTACCCGTTAACCAGCTTCGGCGCGGGGCTGCGCGTGAATTTGTTCAACCTGGCGATTCTCCGCTGGGACTACGCGCACCCACTGGTGGGAGGACGCAAGCCGAACTGGACGTTCTCATTGGGAGCGAGCTACTAACCGTTGCGTCGGCTCATACTGCTGGCGCTGCTCTGTGCAGCCTGTAACAAAGACAGGGCAGCGCCCGACAGCACTACACCTTCAGTCGTAGAGAGTCATGGCCCCGAGCCCCTCCTTCTGCGAGTTCCGCGCGGAGGAGGGACCGGGCGCATCTACCGGTATCCGAATCTCGACTCGACGGTGTGGACCGTCGATGAAGCGCCGGCAATCGATCATGTGCTGGCGTTCGACGCCAGCGCGGGAAGCATTGCCGTAGTCGACAGAAAGGGATTGCGGGGCGGCTGGATCTCCGCGAGACCAATGTCTCCAAAGCGGCGCGCACGAAGCTGACGTCGCTCTCCTCGGCGAACGGCAGCGATATCTACGGGATCAACGCCAAGGGCGAGATCGTTCGCCTCAATCCCAACGGCAGCGACTGGAAGTTCAAGCCACCCATCCCTGCGCGCACAGTTTTCGCCCAGCCCAACGGCGACGTCATCGTGTCGGCCAACAAGGGCGCGCAAACCGTCGTCTGGAAAGTTCGTCCGCCGGATGACGTCGCGCAGGACAGCGCGGTACTGCCGCTGGCGGGGCGCGGAGTCAGAACGCAGGTGGGCGACCGGATCTATTTCACGATCGACAGCGGCCTCGTTGGCGTGAAGGCTAAGGATCTCTCGTCGGTGGGAGCCGTTGAGCTGCCGAGTCGTGTCCGTGCCCTCGCCCCAACGCCCAGCGGCGACAGGATTTACGTCGCGACGATGGCGGACAGCGGAATCTCCGTAGTGGATCGCTACACAGGACGCGTGCAGTCGAGCATTCCCTTGCCCACGCCGCCGTCTGATCTCCGCATGGACGAGCTCGGTCGGTATCTCCTCGCGCGTTTTCCGCAAAAAGATTCGGCGTGGGTGATCGCGATCGGGACCAACAGGCTCGTCGGCGCCGTGCCGACTCGTTGGGAGGCCGACCTGCCGGCGGTCACTCCGGACGGGCGTCTCGCCCTTCTTGGCGCGAAAGACGTGACGCTGGTGGGTCCTGAGAAGCTCGACGTGAAATCCACGGTCAGCGGGGGAGCAAAGGACTTCTGGTACTTCTTTGCGTGGGATGGATTCCGTCCGCGCGCACGAGGTCTCGATCAGCCGGTGACCTTCTCCGACAGCCCGACGACGATCGACTCGCTGGCGACCAACACCGCGGCACCGCCCAGCGACGGCTCGTCGACGCCCCCAGCCACCACAGACACTGCGCCGAGCACTCCGCCCGCGGTAGATCCGGCCAGGCCAACTTCCACGGGTTTCATCGTTTCTTTCGCCGCACTGCTAAGCGAGGAAAAAGCGCAACAGGTTGCGACCTCGATATCGGTCAACGGCGTGCAGGCACACGTCTCGTCCACGACCACCGCCGGCTCTCCGATTTTTCGAGTGGTGATGGGGCCGTTCCCAACGAAGGACGAAGCGAACAAGATCGGACGTGCTTCGAAACGCGAGTACTGGATCTACGAGGGCTCCCCTTGAAACCGAATGTCACCGGCGGACGCCCGATTGCATGGGAAGACGCCGGCCGGCAGATCGCACAAACCTTGGGCAGCTACTCCGCACTAATCATCACCTCGAGCGATCCGGTTGCCGCCGCACACGTAGCACTCGGCATTGCTGCCGCCGAAGCAAGTCATCGACGCGTTGTAATCGGAGATCTGGTCGGTGACCTCCCCGCCCTCCGCTCCCTCATAAAAGATGAAGACCCCCACGGAATCGCCGACAGCTTTCTGTACGGCGTCTCTCTCAACAAGATCGGCTATGAAGTCGAAGGAAGACCCAACGTTTATGTAATGCCGAGCGGCACGGAGCCGACGATCGGCGCGGATATTCTTCGGAGCGCGCGCTGGAAGAAGCTCGGTGCGGGCTACCGCCAGATGGGGGCGCTGCTTCTTCTCGTCGCGCGAAGCGATGCGTCGGGCCTCGGGGAGCTCGCGGAGCAGATCGACGGCGTCGTTCTCGTCAGGGATGCTGAGCTCCCGAACGCTCCGTCAGCGCTCGTGCTCGCGCGCGTACCGACTCCTACGCCCACACTCAAGATCCAGCTGCACCGGATCAGCGCGCGCGCAGCTGACTGGAGAAAGCACAAATGGCTTTATCCCGCAGTGGCCGTTCTGGCGCTCCTGCTCGCCGCAGCTCTGGGGCTTGCTCTGGTGCTCGCCCGCGTCGGGCCGACTCCGCGCGTCGCTATACCGAAAGCAGCGGCGCCCGCGCCTGCGCCGACCCCGCCTCCTCCGCGGCCTTTGCCGGAAACTCTGTACGTCGCCCCTCCGCAAAATGTCAATGACTCCGCATCCGCGTCGGCGTTCTCGGTCGAATTGCTAGTCGCAAACACCGCCGAAGGTGCTAACTTGTTCGTGCGGAAAAATGGCGCGGCGCTTCCCTCCGCGACCGTGTCGCCCGTTTCAATCGATCCGGAGCGATCTACATGGTTCAAGGTGACCGCTGGAGCCTACACCAGGAGATACCAGGCTGATTCCCTGTTGCTCGCGTTACGTCGGTCGAGCTTGCTCACCGATTCCGCGGGGAGCGTCACGAAGACGCCGCTGGCGCTCCTCGTCGACAGCGTTCCGACGCAGGGCGGGATTGTCGACGCCGTTCGCGCTGCCGTGCTGAAGTACACGGCTCGTGGATTGCCGGTGTACGCGTTGATCCAGGAAGACGGGGGCGCGCGCCTTTACGCAGGCGCCTTCGCAGCGGCTGATCAGTCGGCCGGACTGATTCGAACATTGCGCGGTGCGGGTCTCAAACCCGTACTCGTTTACCGAACAGGGAGTGCGCCTTAGTGCGGCTAACGAAGCTGGACATCCACGGGTTCAAGTCCTTCGCCGATCAGACGGAGATGGTCTTCGAGGCGGGCGTTACCGCCATCGTCGGCCCCAATGGCTGCGGGAAGTCCAACGTGTCGGATGCAGTGCGGTGGGTCCTCGGCGAGCAGCGCGCCCGCACCCTTCGCGGCGCCAAAATGGAAGAGGTCATCTTTCAGGGCTCGTCCGCGCGCCGCGCCGTGAACGTCGCCGAGGTATCGCTCCATTTCGAGAACGACGACGGCGCGCTCGACATTCCGTTTCGTGAAGTCGTGATCACGAGGAGGCTGAGCCGGTCGGGCGAAAGCGACTACTTCCTCAACAATTCGCCCTGCCGCCTACGCGACATCCACGACATGATGCGCGGTACCGGCCTCGGGGCTGACTCCGGCGTCGTGATCGAGGGAAAGATGGTGGACGCGCTCCTCTCCGATAAACCGGATGAGCGACGCGAGCTATTCGAGGAAGCGGCCGGGGTCGGTCTCTACCGCGACCGCAAGCGGAGCGCCGAGCGGCGTCTGGAAGAGACGGCAACCGACCTCGCGCGCATCGACGATCTCATCAACGAAGTGCAGAGCCAGGTTCGATCGCTGGCGCGGCAAAGGAAGAGAGCCGAGCGACACGCTGAGCTGACGACGCGACGCTTCACCCTCGAAGTGGCGCATGCATCACGCGAGATGGATGCGTGGCGCGGTGAGTTGGCGCGGCTCGAGGAACAGGTCAAGCTCCTGCGCGTTGAAGCACCCGCGGCGGAGGAGCGTCTCCGGATCGCCGAGGCGGCGCGTGATACCGCGCTTGGTGAGCGGACCGCGGCTGAAGCGAGACGAACCGAGCTCACGCGACTCGTCGCCGATCAGCGCGAGAATACACAGCAGCTGCGCGGAGAGATCGCCGTCGCGGAAGAGAGATTGCGGAACGCCACATCGCGCCGCGAGCGCGCTGAGGAAGAGCGGCGCGAGGGAGACGCCGTCGCCGGACGCGTGAGCGGAGAGCTGGAGCGCGCGTCGAGCGAGTTCTCGCAACTGGCAGCCGCGCTGAAGGCAGCCGATGACGCGCTCGGCTCACACGCGCGCCACGAGGAAGAAGTCCGCGCGAGTCTGAGCGCGGCGCGCTTGAGTGTCGAGCACGGCGAGCGCGCAATGCGGGAGCAGCGCGAAGAGCTCCACCGCGCGGAGCTGGATCACCAGAGCAGTGAGCGAGAGCGTGACGAGCTCGTGACCAGAAAGGCCGCGCTCGAGGCGGAGCAGAGTCAGCTGTTCGACGCCGCTGAAGCAGCGCGCCGCGATCTTGCCGCAGCGGAAGATGCCGCGGCCATCGCAGCGGCGCGGGTCGCGGGAACGACCGCTGCAGCCGAAGATGCGCGCGACTTCCTCCAACAGGCGCGGGAACGCGACAACGGGGCACGCGCGGAGCTGCTCCGTGCCGAGGAGCTGCACATTGGTCTTGGCGCGAAGCTCAACGCTCTCGAAGGACTGGAACGCGAACGGGTGGGCCTTGCTCCGGCGGCGGCGCGACTCCTCAAGGAGCGCGGCATCTTCGGCGAAGGCGCGATACTCGGCCCTCTCAGCGATTTCATCACCACCGATGCGGTCTCGGCGTCGCTCGTGGAGCGCTTTCTCGGCGCAACGGTCAACGCCGTTTTAGTTCGCGACAGATCGGTCGCTGAGGCGGTGCGCGCCTGGCATGCGTCAGCAGCTCCTGGCCCGTTGTTGCTGCTTCCGATCGACTCGGTGTCCGAACAGTCAGGAGAGGTGTCCGACGCAGGGTTGGCAGCGCTCGTGGAATCGTCGTCCCAGGCGAGTGGATGGGTGCGCTCGCTTCTCGGGCGCGTGACGTCGATGGAAAGTGGAACCGCGTTCGTCGACGCGCGCGGCGCGATATGGCTGCCGGCTGCTGAATCCGGGCCGGGTCCGCTGCGCCGTCGTGCTGAGATAACGGAGCTGAAGCAGGCAGTGGCGAACAGCGCATCGGCGAGGCATGCAGCGGTTTCCACCGCCGAGTCGGAGAAAGCGTCGCTGGCATCCGCGGAGCGAGCATCGCTGGTCGCGCAGGAAGCTGCATCGCAGGCGACACGCGCCAACGCCGAAGGAGCTGATCGCTCTGCTACTTTGGCAAGACAACATCAGCGCGCCGCGCATGAGGCGGCCGAGGCTCGGGCTCTGATCGAGCGATTGATCGAACGCGAAGCCGCCACAACCTCACGTCTGGACGCGCTCGCAACGAGCTCGCGGGAGATCGCCGCGCGAATTGCCGAGCAGGAAACGGCGGTGGCTGCAGCGCGTGAAATGCTCGCCGCGGCCGAGCACAAGCAGGAAGAGGCGCGCGAACAGCGAACGGCGAGCCAGATTCGCCGCGCGCAGGCGCAGGCGCAGCTCGAAGTCGCATCTGATCGCCAGCGGCATTTGAGCGAAGAGTTTGCTTCCGCCACGGGACGACTGGAATCACTACAGCAGGAGCTGACAACTCTGTCGAGTGCCGATGCGCAGCTCACTGAGCTGCTGTCGCAGTGGCAGAGCGATCTGGACGCCAGACAGGCAACCCTTGAGGACGCCGAGCAGAAGCTTGCCGACGCGGAGCACGCTGTTCGAGAGGTGGGCCGCCACACCGGGGCGTTGAGCGAAGAGCTGCACGCGGCCGAGCTGCGCTACACGGAGCTGTCGGGACGGAGAGCGGCGATCCGCGAGCGGCTCGAGGCGGAGTGGAAGAAGCCAATCGACGAGCTGCTCGCTGGAGCGGAGACGCTCGCGCTGGACGACGACACGCTTCGCTTCGAAGCGGAGCTGGTGCGCGAGCAGCTGGATGCTCTCGGGCCGGTGAACCCTCTAGCGATCGAAGAGCACGAGGAGGAGACCAAGCGTCTCTCATTCCTCACGACCCAGCGGGACGATCTCAACTCGGCGAAGACTTCGCTCCAACAGGCGATTCGCGAAATCGACACGACGGCGCGAGAGCTGTTCTTAAAGACGTTCGTCCAGGTGAGGGAGAACTTCCGCAACATCTTCATGACGCTATTCGGCGGCGGCGAATGCGATCTGCGTCTCGAGAATCCGGAGAGCCCGCTCGAAGGGGACATCGAGATCCACGCGTCGCCGCGCGGCAAGCGCACCCAGAGAATTCATCTTCTGTCCAGCGGCGAGAAGGCACTCGTGGCTCTCTCACTGCTGTTCGGGATTTTTCTTACCAAGCCGAGCCCGTTCTGTCTCCTCGACGAAGTCGACGCGCCGCTCGACGACCAGAACATCGGACACTTCGTGCGCATGCTCAATCGCTTCAAGGGAAAAACACAATTCATAGTCATCACTCACAATCCGCGCACGACGACCGAGGCCGCTGACGCCGTTTACGGCGTCACGATGCAGGAGCCGGGCGTCTCATCGCTGGTGAGCGTACGCATGCGCGGACGGACGGTGGACGAGACGATGACACCCGCGCATCCCGCGCACACACCGCAGCTGCACGTCGAGCCCGCCGACACAGCCTCAGTTATCGCGTAAATGCTAGTCGTCATGCAACACGACGCGACGGCGAAAGACGTCGATCGCGTCGTCAGTATCATCCAGGAAATGGGATACGAGGCGCGGCCGATGCCTGGCGCGCAGCGTACGGCTGTAGGTCTCGTTGGGAACGATGGGCGCGTCGATTCTTCGCGGCTCGAGGCCCTTCCCGGCGTGGCGCAGATAATTCACGTCAGCCAGCCGTACAAGCAGGTCTCGCGCGAATGGCGCGCCGAGAACACCGTCGTAGCGATTGCGCCGGGAGTCACGGTAGGGGGAGATGCAATCGTAGTGATCGGCGGCCCGTGCTCAGTTGAATCGGAGGAGCAGATTCTCTCCGCCGCGCGCATCGTCAAGGCCGCGGGAGGCACGGCGCTCCGCGGTGGTGCGTTCAAGCCCCGCAGCTCGCCATATTCTTTCCAGGGCATGGGCAAGAAGGGTCTCGAGCTTTTGGCGCGCGCAGGAAAGGAAACCGGCCTCCCGGTTGTGACCGAAGCGATGGACGCCGAAGGCGCGGAGCTGGTCGCCGAAGTGGCCGACTGCATCCAGATCGGCGCGCGCAACATGCAGAACTATTCGCTGCTCAAGACGGTCGGCCGGATGAAGAAGCCCGTTCTGCTCAAGCGCGGAATGGCGGCGACGATCAACGATCTGCTCCTGAGCGCCGAGTACATTCTCGCCGAGGGAAACGGAAACGTGATTCTCTGCGAGCGCGGAGTCCGGAGCTTCGATCCCGCCGCCCGGAACATGCTGGACCTGACCGCGATTCCGATCGTGCACAGGCTATCGCATCTGCCGATCATCGCCGATCCAAGTCACGGCACCGGATTGCGGGACAAGGTCATTCCGATGGCTCGCGCCGCCGTCGCTGCTGGCGCCGATGGATTGCTCATCGAAGTGCATCCCGAGCCGGACCGTGCTCTCTCTGACGGCGCGCAATCGCTCTATCCCGATCAATTCACGCAGCTGGTTAAGGAGCTTCGCGCCGTAGCGGCTGCTATCGGACGCAGCATCCCTTCCGCTAACACCGGAACGGCACAGCAGTAGCAGGGTAGGCTTAGACATGAGAAAGATCACCTATCTGGCGGCGGTTGCGTTCGCCGTGATTTCCCACAGCGTCCGCGCCCAGAGCGCCGATGCCATCATCGATCGCGCCGCCTCGGCTTACGCACGTCTCAACAGCATGCGCGCCGAATTCCGGCAGACTCTGACGAATCCGCTCACCGGCAATTCCCAGACGACGTCCGGAGTCATCCTTCGGAAGAAGCCGAACCTCCTGAGCATCCGGTTCGACAGTGGTGATCGGGTCGCCGCGGACGGCTCGACGTTGTGGGTGTACCTACCCAGCAGCGTTCCGGGTCAGGTGATGCGCATGCCCTACACGGGAAGCAACGCCGGTACGGTAGATCCGGCGGAGCAATTCCTGAACGCCCCGCGCACGCGCTTCCGTGTTTCGTCGTCAGGGACAGCGAGCGTCGGCGGCCGCCCGACTCACGCCGTCACGCTGGTCCCCAGGCGCGCGAACGCCCCATTCACGAGCGCCAAAGTCTGGATCGACGACAGCGATGCGAGCATCAGGCAGTTCGACGTCGAGACGGCGAACGGGCTCAAGCGGCACGTCGTAATTACAAGCTTCACCGCGAACCCCGTGATTCCTCGGTCGAGTTTCCGTTTCACGGTACCCCAGGGAGCGAAGGTCGTAGATCAGACGGCCATGGGCGGGGTTGCCTTCTAACTACGAACTGCCGCTCCGCGTCACTTAGCGTGCGACCGAATGACCGCCCCCATCGCGGCAAGTTTTCTCGGATCGGTCCCCCGCCTCTCGGCGATCTCAACCGCCGCCGCTGACAACGCGCGATAAACTTCCGACGCCGAACCGTGCCCGCGCAGCGCGGTGAGGTGCTTCTTCACGGTTTCCGCGTCTCCGCGCACAACCGGCCCCGTCAGCGCATCATCGGGCAGCGCGTGTTTCATGTTGGCGAGAGCTCCGCTCATGAGGCTCTCGACCACCTGGTACGCGCTCGAGTCGGGAATGCCGATGTCGTGCAGGAGGTGCCCCGCAACCGATGCGAGGACGACAGGGAAATTCGATGAGATGACCGCCGCCGCGTGGTAGGCAGGCTTCTTCCCGGGCGGGATGTCCACTGTGCGCGCGCCAAGGTGACCCGCGAGGCGACGAGAAGTGCCCCTCGCCGCGTTCTCGCCATCGATTCCGATCCAGCCCTTTCGCAGCAGCTCCGCCGCGACCTCAGGATCACTGAACGGAACCAGAGGATGGAAGGTGCCTCCTGGGAATCCAGCGCTTGAGAGAGCGGCCAGGCCGACAGGCTCAGCGATCGCAGACGTGTGCAGCACGACCGTTCCCCTCTGGACGAGCCCACTCTTCGCCGCCGCCATCAACTCTTCCATCGGTTCGTCGATCTGCGGATCACGCACGCACACGATCACGACGTTCGCGCCCGCCATCTCCGCGGGAAGGGGCCCGCTCGACGTCGCGACGCCCGACGGCCGTTTCCCATGAAGTCCGACAACTTCGACATCCGACGCGCGAAAGGCGCGGAATAATCCGCGCCCAACGTGTCCCGGCCCAATGATGAAAACGCGCTCGCTCACGGCGCGACGCTGTCGGCAGGCGCGGCCTGAGCCGTAGCCTTTTTGAGCAATTCCTGTTCGGTCCTCGCGCCTCGCGCGAGCTCGAGCGCTTTCTGAAGCGTCTTGTCAACCGAGGCGCGGCGCCGGAACTCGGCCTCGCTTCCAAATATGTAACGCGCGATGTCATTGGCGATGACGCGCGAGATGAGCGGCTCGGCATCATCATAAACAGTGCGTGGAATGTCGACGCCACGCGCCTTCATCCTCTGCCACACCTCATCACGCATGGCGGGAGTCACGACGAAATCGGGCGACGTGATGCTTCGGTTTGCCTTGAGCGAGAGAGAATAATCTGTGACGGCGTCCCGGAAGTGTGAGGCTTTGGCGCCGAGCGCGCGGATGAAATTCTGCTCGACGGCGGGTGTCATGCTGTCGCCGGCGATGACGTCCGGAGTGATCCCGCCACCACCATAGACCGTGCGTCCAGCGTCGGTGCGAAAGCGTTGGCGCACCGCGGGTAACGCGTCGTCGGTCTCATCGTCCGCCGGCCGTTTCCGAGTAATCGAGCGACCCGAGGGAGTAAACCATCGCGCAGTGGTGATCTTGAGCCCGCCTTCGAGTCCAAAGGGGATGACGCTCTGCGCGCTCCCCTTTCCGTATGTCGGCGTGCCGACGAGCACGGCACGGTCGTGATCCTGCAGCGCGCCTGCGACGATCTCTGCCGCGCTGGCGCTTCGGCCATCGACGAGCACCACCAGTGGAAGCTGTGGCCAGCGCTGGACCGCGCTGTCCGCGTATTCGCGATTCGCTTCAGGTAGGCGTCCGCGCATGCTCACGATTTTTTGCCCGGGATTGAGGAAGAGATCCGATACTCTCACTCCCTGATTCAACAGGCCGCCGGGATTGGTGCGCAGGTCGAGCACCAACGTTTTCATTCCATGGGCGAGAAGAGTCGTTATGGCGCCGTTGAGCTCCTTCACGGTCGAGTCGCTGAATGCTTTGAGATCTATGTAGCCGATGCCGTCGCCGAGCAATGACGCTCTCCGTACGGCGCTCTGGTGGATCGTAGTCCGCTGTACCTTCAGCTCTATCGGGGCTGAAGAGCCGGGCCGCTCGATCGTGAGCGTAACACTCGTGCCGGGCTTCCCGCGCAGCACCTTCGACGCCTCTTCGTTGGTCCACCCCTTGGTCTGCTTCCCCGCGATCCCAATAATTCGGTCTCCGGGCTGCAGACCCGCATGCTCCGCAGGACCGCCTGGAATCGCGGCAACAACGATCAGCCAGCCATCACGTAAGTCGACTTCCACTCCAAGTCCTGCATAGTTGCCCGTCGTCGTCTCGTTGAGTCTGGCAAAACGGTCGGGCGGCAGAAACGTCGAATACGGGTCCCGCAGCTCGTACAGCATCCCGTCGACCGACTTCCGATAGAGCGCGGAATCACTGACGGCGTCGACGTATTCATTCTGCACGTGGCGGAACACGTTTTCGAAGAGCCGAGCTCCTTCATAGGCTGTGAAGGTTCCGGTGTGCGTGCCGCGCTGGAGCAGCCAGCCCCCCGTGATGAGAGCGGCTAGCAGCGTTCCGGCGACGATTACTGTGCGCGCGCGAGCGGAGGAGCTGGGTAGCTTGAGTTTCATACCTTGTTCAACTCTTGATGCGGCCAAAAGGTTGCGGAAATGCGGAGATCAGCGCGGAGACCACCCGCTGGTGCACGGCTGCCTCGTCGCCAGTCCCGTCTATCAACTTGATCGGTCCGCACTCACGATGCGAGTGCTGCCACTTTGGATCAGCGAACTCGCGAAAGGCGTTCCCGACTCGCGCGTGAAATTCGTCGCCTGATCTTTCTATCTTGTCGCGTTTGCCGCGCGCATCCGCGCGCTCGAGGCCGTGCGCGGCGTGGACATCGAGCAGGAGGGTGAGATCGGGAACGAGACCGCCGGTGGCAAGGCGATTGGCGGCGCGTACCTCGGGCTCGGGCAGTCCGCGACCGACGATCTGATATGCGTACGTCGACAGGAAGAATCGGTCGACCAGCACGACGTTGCCCTTGGCGAGAGACGGCAGGATCTCGCGCGCGATCAGCTCGGCGCGGGATGCCATGAACAGGAGTGCCTCAGTCGCGGCAGTGATCTCCTGCTCTTGATGTAGCACTATCTCTCTGATTTCATCCCCCAGAGGCGTGCCCCCGGGCTCGCGAACCGCGACGGTGGAAATCGTTGCCGTTTCGAGGCGCTCCGCCAGAATGCGGATCTGTGTTGTTTTCCCCGCGCCTTCGGCACCCTCGAAGACGATTAGCCGGCCGCGCGCCATTGTCAGGTCAGAGTTATGATCGGGCTCGCCGCGCCCTTCTTCATGCCATCCATGATCCACTGATTCACGCGAAGCATGAGCTTGTCGAAGTTCTCCTGGGCCACGACCGCGCGCTGATACGGCGGCTGCGACTGGATCTTCTCCAGCATCGAGTCCAGCTGCTGCTCCATTTCGGGTGTCGGATTCTCGCCACGCTGGATCAGCTGCTGCGCCTCACCACGCAGCTTCTCCATCTGCTGGAGCAGAGCGACAGCGTCGCGATCCTCGTTGAGAGCCTCGCTCGATCGCTTGAGCGCCTGATACTCCGGGCTCTGTCCAATCAGCCTGCCGAGGTCCTTCGCCTTTTCTTCCAGCATCGACTCTCCTTTCTGCCTTCGGATGCTTTATGCGCGCGTCGCGAAGACGAACCGCTCGCGGCCTGTGAGATCGAGTAGCACCTCTACTCCCGAATAACGACCGTCGACCGCGACCATCTCGGCAACCAGTCCCGCGCGACGCGTATCAACCTCGATCGCGAGAAATCCGCCACGCACCAGCGCCGACGGGGCCGTGCGCACAAGGCTGCGCGTCAAGGACAATCCGTCCTCGGGGCACAGCAGCGCGAGGCTTGGCTCCCAGTCACGGACATCCGCGGGCAATTCAGTGATCTCGGCGAAGCTGATGTACGGCGGGTTGCAGACGATCGCGTCCAGCTGTTCGCCGGCCAGAGGGGCAAGCAGCGAGCCGTGACGGAACTCGACGGTCGATTTCAGAACGGTCGAAAGCGAAACTTCGTTCGCCGCCGCAACCGCAATGGCATCGAGCGAGATGTCGGTGCCGATCACGAGCTCGAACGTGCGCTCGTACGCGAGGGAGAGAGCGATCGCTCCCGAGCCTGTCCCAACATCAGCGATGCGACGCGTCCGCGGTGTGCACCGATCGAGAACCCGTTCAACGAGAACCTCTGTCTCCACCCGAGGAATCAGGACGCGCTCGTCCACCGCGAGCGACAGGTGCCGAAAGGAGGCGCGGCCGACCGCGTAGGCGAGCGGGGCGCCGCCTGCGCGAGCCATCGCGGCGCGGATTACCGAGCGGGCAACGTCAGGAGACGCATCGGCGACCGAGTTCGCGGCGGCCCAGAACCTCGGCACGTCGAGCACCGCAGCGACGATGTCGCGCGCTTCCCGCTGGGGCTCTCCAACGCCCACGGACTCCAGCATCGCCGTACAACCAGCGAGCAGGTCGCCGATGGTGCCGATTGGCAACGTCGTCCGGAAAAACGGCGCGGCTGGCTTACTCACCAAGCTTCTCCTCGACGTCGGCGACCTTCAGCGCCTCGATGAACGGCTCGATTTCGCCGTTGAGCACTTTGGTCAACTCGTGCAGGGTGAGATTTATGCGGTGATCTGTAACGCGATTCTGTGGATAGTTGTACGTGCGAATCTTGGCCGAGCGATCGCCGGTGCCGACCTGCGTCTTGCGCATGCGCGCGCGCGCGGATTCCTGCTCCGCGATTTTCGCGTCGAGGAGACGCGCGCGAAGCACTTCCATCGCTTTGAGCTTGTTCTGAAGCTGTGATTTCTGATCCTGCTGGCTGACGACGATTCCGCTCGGGATGTGCGTGATGCGAACGGCTGAATCGGTTGTGTTCACGCTCTGACCGCCCGGACCGGAGGAGCGAAACACATCGATGCGGAGATCCTTGTCCTCGATCTTGAGATCGATTTCTTCGGCTTCGGGGAGAACGGCGACGGTCGCCGCCGAAGTGTGAATGCGCCCTTGGCTCTCGGTGACAGGAACTCGCTGCACGCGGTGCACGCCGGATTCCCAGCGCATCGCGCCGAACGCGCCCTCACCCTTCACCTTGAAGATCGCTTCCTTGACGCCGCCCAGGGTGCCGTCCGATTGCGAGATGACTTCTACGCGCCAGCGCCGTCCCTCGGCGAAGCGAGTGTACATGCGATAGAGATCAGCGGCAAAGATGGCGGCCTCGTCGCCGCCGGCGCCACCACGGATCTCGACAATAGCGGGGCGGTCGTCGAGTGGGTCGTGCGGTATAAGGGCCGGCTTGATTTCGACGAGAAGGTCGTCGATGGATTTCTGGAGACGGCCTTCTTCGGCCTTCGCTTCCTGCGCCATGTCGGCGTCGTCGGAACCAGTGAGCTCGCGGGTTTCCGCGAGCTCCTGCTCGTATCGATCGAGCCTGGTCCCCATCTGCACTAATGGCTGGAGGTGGCGGAGCTCCCGACCCAGCGCAGCCATGCGCTCCCGATCTCTTACGTTCTGCGGATCGGAGAGCTCTCGCTCTACCTCAGAGGCTCGCTCGATCGCGTCCCTGAGCCGGTCGCGGAGACTCAGGTTTCGGTGCTAGGCGCAGCAGCGGCTGGCTTGCCGTACTTCTGACGGAAGCGCTCGACGCGTCCCGCGGTATCGACGAGCTTCTGCTTGCCCGTGAAGAAAGGGTGGCAGTTGGCGCAGATGTCGGTGTGAATGTCCGCCTGGGTGGAGCGGGTCTGGAATGTATTGCCGCAGGCGCACCTTACGGTCGCGGTCGCGTACACTGGATGGATATCGGGCTTCATTGGAATCTCTCTGGAGGTGTTTCTTGAGTAGCTACGAAGTATAGCTAAAGCGGACCCCTCAAACAAGTTAGCTTATACACCGTGAGCCAAGCCGCAATCCGCATCCGGTACGCCTTCGCCATAGGGATTCTCGCGGCCGTCTATGTCGTGGCCGCCCGCGCCGGGCTGATGATGGATGCCGTCGGCGGGTTTGCGACGCTGGTGTGGCCGCCAAGCGGCCTCGCGCTGGCCGCGCTCCTCATTTTCGGGAAGCGACTCTGGCCGGGAATCCTGATCGGCGCGTTCGCGGCCAATCTTCTCACTGGCGCGCCGATTCTCGTCGCGCTCGGAATCTCCGCCGGCAACAGCCTCGAAGCGGTATTGGCGGTCTACGCGCTCCGGCGTATTCCTGGGTTCGAACCGTCGCTGGAGCGAGTAGTCGACGTAATCGGACTGATCGTGTTCGCGGCGGTCTTGAGCACATTGGTCGCCGCCACCATTGGCGTCACCTCTTTGTACTTCGGCGGCATCGTTTCATCGTCCCACTTCGCGGAAACGTGGCGCGCTTGGTGGCTCGGCGATCTCATCGGTGACTTGCTCGTCGCCCCAGTGCTGCTCGTCTGGGCGAAGCCTCCGCGAAAACTCGGCAATCTCACACGCGTGCTCGAGGTGGCGGCGCTCGGGATATCCGTCATTGCCGCGAGCGTGCTCATCTTTGGCGCCCCGCTTGGATCTGGAACTCGGACGCTCGCACAGGCTTACATGTTCTTTCCGCTGCTTATCTGGGCGGCACTTCGGTTCGGACAGCGTGGGGCCGCGTCGACGGCGTTTGTCGTTTCGGCTATAGCCGTTGCCGGCACGGCGATGGGTAGTGGTCCGTTCGTAGGCCCCGTCCTGCACGAAAGCTTGTTTGCACTGCAGGCGTTCATGGGTGTTGCCGCGGCAACGTTCCTGGTCATGGGTGCAAGCATCTCCGCCCACCGCCGTACTGAAACACAGGTGCGACTTGCGTATTCCCGCGCAGCCGAGGCCAATGCCGCCAAGTCGGAATTTCTTGCGGTCATGAGCCACGAGCTGCGCACTCCGCTGAACGCGATATCCGGTTACGTCGACCTGATGGCGCTGGGCGTCGACGGACCGCTCACCGACAAGCAGCAGGCTTCGTTGGCGCGGGTTCAGCTAAATGAGCGGCATTTGTTGTCGCTGATCGACGATGTGCTCAACTTCGAAAGAATAGAAGCGGGCCGGCTCAAGGTCGAGATCGAGACGGTACTGGTTCACGATGTGCTCGCGACGTTGGAAGCGTTGATCCGGCCAGAGCTGCTGAGAGAGGAGCTCAACTTCTCATGTGAGAAATGCGATGATGCGCTTTCAG